>OEIU01000347.1_pt1 | contig 45469 bp, 41 predicted proteins | sample 1539221 | NCBI WGS metagenome assembly OEIU01 (sample SAMN03792071, study PRJEB22550) | activated sludge metagenome | feature: wastewater treatment plant; material: activated sludge; isolation source: Wastewater treatment plant of a petroleum refinery complex | place: Argentina: Zarate | collected... | reverse complement strand
TGTGGTTTCAAGTCGTCCTGTCCGTAGTCGATACCGGAGGCACATCGGAGCATCCGATAGCCATCGACAGGTCGATCATGCAAGACAGGAAACGTCACAGTCTGCGCACGCGGGTCCTCGCGGTCATCGTGTCGTTCGTGCTCGTGGGTTTCATTGCCACCATTGCGGTGCTCACCTATCAGGCGAGTTCGATGCAGAAGAAGGTGGCGCTGCAGTACGCCCAGCAGCTGGCGCGCAGCAACGGCGGCGACGTGGCGTCCCGTCTCGAACAGGCGCTCGATGCCGCACGCTCGGTGGCGCATGCGCTCGGCGGCATGCAGTCGGCGGGACTCGCCGATCGCGCCGCCGCCGATGCGATCCTGAAGAGCGTGCTCGACGGCAATCGGGAATTCCTCGGCGTATGGACCGGCTGGGAGCCGAATGCATTCGACGGCAGGGACAGCCAGTTCGTCGGCAAGCCGGGCCACGATGCGACGGGCCGCTACGTGACGTACTGGAATCGCGCCGGTGGGCAGATCCAGTCGGAACCGCTGGTCGACTACGACAAGGATGGCGCCGGCGACTACTACCAGCTGGCGAAGAAGAGCGGCAACGAAACCATTCTCGAACCCTACAGCTACAGCATCGGCGGTCGCGACGTGCTGATGACCAGCCTCGCCGTGCCGATCCGCGTCGGCGGCAGGATCGTCGGCGTGGCGGGTGTCGACATCGCGCTGGCCGATCTGCAGGACACCATCAGCAAGATCCGCGTCTACGACACGGGTTATGCCAGCCTGATTTCCTACGGCGGCCTCTACGTCAGCGACATCGATGCCGCCAATGTCGGCAAGCATCTCGGCAGCGATGCGGCCGCCGACGTGACGCAGATCGGCGCGGGCGTCGAATTCAGCCGCACCTTCGACAGCGACGTGCTGCACACCGAGGTGACCCGTCTCTATGCGCCGGTGCGCATCGGCGGTGTCGTCACGCCGTGGTCGTTTGCGATCACGGTGCCGGAAGAGCGCATCCTGGTCGACGTCAACCGGCTGCGTAATACCGCGATCGTCCTCGGGCTGCTGAGCATCGTGGCCGTCTCGCTGGGCCAGAGCATCGTGCTCGACCGCCTGGTGCTGAAGCCCGTCGGCGGCGAGCCGGAGGATGCGGCGAACATCGCCAACACCGTGGCGCGCGGCGACCTGACGGTGCGCATCGCCGTGCGCGACGGCGACTCCACGAGCCTGATGGCGGCGCTCAGGAACATGCAGACGCAGCTGTCGGGCGTGGTCTCCACGGTGCGCGGCAATGCCGATCGCGTCGCCATTTCCAGTTCGCAGATCGCGCAGGGCAACGACGATCTTTCCAGTCGTACGCAGGAACAGGCCTCGGCGCTCGAAGAAACCGCGGCCAGCATGGAAGAGATGACCGCCACCGTGAAACAGACTGCCGACAACGCGCGCCAGGCCAACCAGCTCGCCATCGGCGTGCGCAGCCAGGCGGACGACGGCGGCGCCATCGTGGCGCAGACCATCAGTGCAATGAGCGCGATCAACGAGGCGAGCAAGCGCATTGCCGACATCATCAGCGTGATCGACGAGATCGCGTTCCAGACCAACCTGCTGGCGCTCAATGCCGCAGTGGAAGCCGCGCGTGCCGGCGAGCAGGGTCGCGGGTTCGCCGTGGTCGCCTCCGAAGTGCGCAACCTGGCGCAGCGCAGCGCCAGCGCGGCGAAGGAGATCAAGGGGCTGATCGAGGATTCGGTGAGCAAGGTCACCGTGGGATCGGCGCTGGTGGATCGCTCGGGCAAGGCGCTCGCCGACATCGTCGGCAGCGTCAAGAAGCTGACTGACGTGGTCGCGGAAATCTCCGCGGCCAGCCAGGAGCAGGCGGCCGGCATCGATCAGGTCAACAACGCCATCACCCAGATGGACCAGACGACGCAGCAGAACGCGGCGCTCGTCGAAGAGAGCGCCGCGGCGGCGGAGAGTCTCAAGGATCAGGCGCAGCGGCTGGTGCAGGCCGCGGCCGTCTTCAAACTGACGGAGGAGCAGATTGCCGCGATGGGCGCGGCGGAGCTTCGCGAACTTCCTGCGCCTGTCGCGACGAATCCCGTCCGCAACATCGTGCGGCCGCAGTTCGGGCGGCGCTCGGCCTGACGTTTTCGCGGCCTCGTGGCCGCGGGTCAGCGGCGGCGTTTCGCCGCCGGCCTGCCGACGGCTTTGCCTGACTGGCTCATCGACGGCGTCACGATCAGCCGGTCATGGATCTCGGCGATCTGTTCGATGGGCAACGGCTTTTCCTGACGCAACCACCACGCGAGCAGCTCGATGGTGGAGCTCACGGCGAAGACCACGGCGAGATCGGCCGGCAGCCAGCTTCCGGGAAGTTCCTTCTGCTTCGCCAGTGCGCGCGCACTGCTCAGCAATTCCTCGCGCAACGCGCTCGCGGCGCCGCCCGTCAGCAGCGTCGACCACAACTGCCGGTGTTCATCGACATACGTGAACAGCGCGACCGATGCCGCGCGCGTATCGCTGGCCTCGATGTTCGGCCAGCCGAGTTCGACGAAACGCCGCATCTGTTCCGCGGCAATCTCATCCAGCAGCGCTTCCTTCGTCGTGTGATGACGGAAGAAGGTGGTGTACGACACCTCGGCCTGCGCGGCGATGTCGCGGATGCTGATGTCTTCCAGCGCCTTGCGTTCCAGCAGTTCCAGCAGGGCGCGGCGCAGGGCCTCGCGGGTGCGGACGGCGCGGGCATCCTGCGCGGCGGACAGATGCGGTCTATGCGTTTTGTGCAACACGGTATTGCATATGAAATAGTGTATTGCTTATCTTATACCGCGAGTTCCCGCGGCCGGTCGCGGGATGGCGGATGCAACGGGGGAATCGAACATGTCTACGTCGACTGACGGCGCTGTCTGCTGGGATCCCTACCGGCCCGATTTCTGGATGGACCCGTATCCGGTGTTCCGGCGCCTGCGCGAGGAAGCGCCGCTCTATTACAACGAGCAGTACGACTTCTACGCGGTCAGCCGCTTCGCGGATGTCGAGGCCTGCTTCAACAACAGGGAGGTCTTCAGCTCGGCACGCGGCGACGTACTCGAGTACATCAAGTCCGACATGGACATTCCCGGCGGCATGTTCATCTGGGAGGACCCGCCGCTGCACACCGTGCATCGCAGCGTGCTGACGCGCGTGTTCACGCCGAAGCGCATGAATGCGCTGGAAGACCAGATCCGCGCCTACTGCGTGCGCTGCCTCGATCCGCTGGTGGGCGCAGGCGGCTTCGACTTCATCACCGATTTCGGCGCCGAGATGCCGATGCGCGTCATCGGCATGCTGCTCGGCATTCCCGAGCAGGACCAGGCGGCGATCCGCGAACGAGTCGACGCGGCGCTGCGTACCGAAGCCGGCAAGCCGATGGAAGTCGGCCAGGCCGTCTATCACGGCGAAGGCTTCGAGGATTACATCGACTGGCGCGCGAAGAATCCGTCCGACGATCTCATGACGGAACTGCTGCACGTCGAGTTCGTCGATGAGACCGGCACGAAACGCAAGCTCAAGCGCGAGGAAATCCTGGTGTTCGTCAACATCCTCGCCGGCGCGGGCAATGAGACCACGACGCGACTGATCGGCTGGACCGGCAAGATCCTCAGCGACAACCCCGAGCAGCGCGCGATCCTGGTCGGGAATCCCGCACTCATCCCGAACGCCGTCGAAGAACTGCTGCGCTACGAACCGCCCGGTCCCTCGGTGGCCCGGTACGTGAAGTCGGACATCGAGATTCACGGCCGCAAGGTGCCGGCCGGCAGCGCCATGCTGATGCTCGTGGCCTCGGCGAATCGCGATCATCGCCGCTATCCCGACGGCGATGTCTTCGACGTGCGTCGCGAAGGGCCGCCGCACATCACGTTCGGTCGCGGCATCCATGCGTGTCTCGGCTCTGCACTCGCGCGCGTCGAAGGACGCGTGGCCATCGAAGAACTGCTCAGGCGCTTCCCGCACTGGACCGTCGATCTCGACAACGCGAAGCTTTCTTCGACGTCGACCGTGCGCGGCTGGGACAACCTGCCGGCGATCACGCAACACGGTGGCGCGCGCAGGACCAGCGCCGCAGCTCAGGCGGTCGCGGCGCCGAAGCCCGAGGGCGAGACCTGGGATCTGGTACTCGCCACCCCGATGGGTCCGCAGCCCATGACGATGACTTTCGCGAGAAACGGCGCAACGTTCGCCGGCGCGATCAAGGGTGAAATGGGCGTGCAGGACATCAGCGGCAAGATTGCCGGCAACACGCTGTCCTGGGCGCTGAGTCTCACCAAACCGGTGTCGATCAAGCTCGGTTTCGAAGCCAACGTGCAGGGCGATGAGATGACGGGCAAGGTCAAGCTCGGCATGTTCGGCTCGGCGGGCCTGACCGGAAAGCGCGTCGGCTGACGCCGTCGCTGCGCACCAGGAGCAACATCGATGGCGAAGATCACGTACGTCGAGTTCAGCGGCAAGGAGCATGTGCTCGACATCGCGCCCGGCACGAGCGTCATGCAGGGCGCGATCAACCACAATGTCCGCGGCATCATCGCGGAGTGCGGCGGCGCGTGTTCGTGCGCCACCTGTCACGTCCATGTCGACGATGCCTGGGTCGAGCGGCTCGAAGCCAGGAGCGACATGGAAGATGCGATGCTCGAGGCCGTCGTCGAACTGCAGCCGAACAGCCGGCTGTCCTGCCAGATCAAGGTGACCGATGCGCTCGACGGTCTGGTCGTACGCATGCCCGCGAAGCAGGTGTAACAGTCGCTTTACAACCGCAATGGTTGCTTACAACTTCGCCATGATGTGAAAGGCTTCGCCGCGCCGCGTGGCTTAGTTTCCGGAGCTCATCGGATCGCATGATCCGTTTCTCTGGAGCAGTTCATGAAGGTGTTGAAGGCGCTGGCAGCGGTTCTCCCGCTGGCCCTGTTTCTCGGTGCGTGCAATCTCGATGACATCAAGGGCGGCGACGACGACAAGAACAAGGCCAGCCTGCGCCTGCTGAACCTGAGTCCGGGATATCAGTCCCTGGATCTTTACGCCAACGACGGCACCAGCAGCGACGAACTGAAACTGGAAGCCGTCGGCTACAACACGATGAGCGACTACGCGTCGTTCGCTGACGCCACGTACTCGCTCAAGCTGCGGCGTGCCGGCGTCAGCAGCACCCTGCAGACGCTGAGCAGCGCCAAGCTGGTCGAGGATTCGCATACCGTGCTGGTGGCGTACGGTTCGAACGGACATTTCGGCTCGGTGGTGTTCAACGAGGACGCGAGCGATGCCGGCAGCGGCGAGAGCAAGATCATCCTCGTCAACACCGGCGAGGCCGGTTCGCTGAGCGTGTACCTGACCGGCGAGTCCGTCGCGCTGGAAGACGCGACGCCCCAGTTCAGCGGCGTGGCGCACGGCAGTGCCGCATCGGCCGTCATCGTGGAAAGCGGAACCTATCGCCTGCGGGTCACTGGCGCCGGCGATACCGCCGACGTGCGCCTGGATCTTGCCGAGGTGGCTTTCAAGGAGAAGGAAGTGACGGCCCTGCTGCTCTCGGCCACGCAGGGCGGCGTGCTGGTGAACGCCGTGCTGTTGCCGCAGCAGGGCAGCCCCACGCTTCTCAACAACAGCAAGGCGCGCATCCGCGGCGCCGTCGGCATCGCCAATGGCACCAGCGTGACGGCGAAAGTCGGCAGCGTTTCCCTGCTGTCGAACGCGGGCATCGGCGTGATCGGCAGCCGCTACAGCCAGGTGGAAGCCGGTACGGCGACGGTGTCGGTCGCCGTCGACGGCACGGCGCTCAGCGTGCCCGCGGCGACGCTCGCTGCCGGCGGCGACTACACGCTGCTGGTGTGGAGCAATACGACGAATGGCGCGCAGACCACGCTGATCAGCGACGACAACCGCCTGCCGGTGACCAGCGGCAAAGCCAAGGTCCGCATCATCAACGGCGTCTCGGGACTCGAAGCGCCGATCACGCTCTCGGTCGATTACTCGCCGCTCATCGAAGGCATCGCGCTGGGTACGGCCTCGTCCTTCGTCGAAGTGGACGGCGGCCTCAACTACCAGTTCGACATCGCCAACGGCGACACGGGCGTCAATCTGTTCACGCGCACCGGCACCTCGATGCAGACCGGCAGCGTGTACACCATGTTCATGCATGGCGGCGGCACGAGCGCCGTCGGTGCGACGCTGCGCAAGGATCGATAGCGCGGAGGAGGGGCGCGATCTTTTCCTTCCTCGCGCCCCTCCCGGGAAGAACGTACATCTGCGTTACAGATCCGCTGCGTATGCGCAACGGATTTCCGCAACGTCCTGCAACACCATTTCAGGTGCGGTTCATTCCCGGTCGCCAGACTGCGTCGGTATCGCTCGCTGGCCGTCGAGCTGAAGGGTTGCAACGACATCGTCCCGCTATGACGAATCTCCCGCACATTCTCGTCGTCGACGACGATCACCAGATCCGCAGCCTGTTGACCCGGTACCTGAACATGAATTCGCTGCGCGCGACGGCCGTGGCGGATGCCACGGCACTCGACCGCGTGCTGGCCAACGAACGCGCCGATCTCGTCGTGCTCGACGTCATGCTGCCCGGCGAGGATGGCCTGTCCGTGTGCCGCCGCCTGCGTGCCGAGGATCGCGCGCCCGTCATCATGCTGACGGCCCGCGACAGCGAACTCGATCGCATCGTCGGGCTCGAAGTCGGCGCCGAGGATTACATGGCGAAACCGTTCAATCCGCGCGAACTGCTGGCGCGGATCCGCAACGTGCTGCGTCGGGTGGAACGGTCGATCCGCCGACCGGTGGCCAGCACGCGCGCCCGCTATCGCTTTGCCGGCTGGACGTTCGACACGGTCTCGCGCAACCTGCTGAATGCCGAAGGTCAGCGATTGCACCTAGCCGGTTCCGAGTACGAGTTGCTGCATGCGCTGGTCGCTCACGCCAATTGCGTGCTGAGCCGCGACCAGCTCATCGAGATCACGCGCGGACGCGCTGCCGATCCGTTCGATCGCAGCATCGATGTCATCGTCAGCCGGCTGCGTCAGCGACTCGGCGACGACGCCCGCGAACCGCGCATCATCAAGTCGGTGTATCGCAAGGGTTACGTCTTCGCCACCGCGCTCGAAGTGGAGTGATCCTGCCGGTCGCTCCGCTACATCGTCCGCTTGAGATAGCCGAACAGCGCCGGATGCCGAGTCTGCAGCTCGCGCCGCAGCGACAGTTCTTCGTCCTTGCGGCCGGCGCGCCGCGCCTGCAGCAGTCGATGAACGCTGCGGTACTGCGCTTCGCCGCGTGTCTCGCCCGCGGCGAGTTCCAGCGGCAGGTGCTGAACCAGGCCGGCTTCGTGCAGCAGCAGCCACGCGGGAAAGTCGGCGGCGTTCAGTTCGATGTCGTCTTCGCTGTCGAGGAAACGGCGCCACAGGGCGGTGACGCCGGTATCCGGCTGCGTCTTCGACTCCAGCGCCTGTTCGGCCTGCGCAGGATGCTGCCAGCACAAATGACACCAGGCGGTGAGCGCCTCGATGCGCTGCTGACGATAGAACGCACTGTGAGCGAGGCGCAGGCACAACTCGGCGTGCCGCGGCCAGTCCGCGTCGCTGCGCACGCATTCGCTCACGCCGGCCCAGTCCTGCGCCTGGCTGAGGGCATGACTGCGATGAAGCAGCGGTTCGTCGGGCGAGAACGGCCGGTCCTGCAGCCGCTGCGCGAGCCGGCTCCACAGCGGCGAGAGCAGATCCCGCGACTGCGTGCCCAGCAGGCGTTTCGCATGCGGCGCGATTTTCTGCAGGAATGCCAGCGACTGCGCGGCGTCGGTCGCCGGCTGGTTCAGGCTCAGCAGCGCCGTCAGCAGTTGATCGAAGGCGGGCAGGTCGGTGTTGTTCGGCGCCTGCGCATACAGGCGATCGAGCAGGCGCTGCGCCTCGGCGGCATTGCGCGACGACAGCGCCTGCGCGATGCCGTTCGTGAGCGCGACGACGGGATTGTCGAAGAACAGATCCATCTGCGGCACGCTCTGCGCCGGCACGAAGCGCGTGGCGATCAGCCGGTGCAGTTTGCCGTCGGCGCTGACGCGCAGCGGTTTCGCAGCCGCTCCCGATTGCCAGGTGTGGAATTCCTGCGCCTGCTCGACCAGGCCGATGCTGCGCGCATACGCGTTGACGGCGTCGACCTGCGCACGGATTTTTTCCGCACTGCCCATCAGCACGTCGTCGAGCAGTTCGATCTCGCCGCGGCGCCACGATTCGTAGTCGGCGTAGGTCAGCCGGCCGCAGTTGATCAGCAGTTCCAGCGGCGCGAAGCCGCCCTGTTCCATGAGTTGCGCATCCACCTGCGCCTGCAGGGCCGGGTCGAGTCGGGTCATGACAGCAGCAGTTTCTCCAGGTCGGCAGCGCTGAGCTGCGTGGGCGAGGCGTTCGCGTCCGAATACATCTGGCTCGCCAGCGCGCGTTTGTCGTCCTGCAGCTGCAGGATCTTCTCTTCCACCGTGCCTGCGGCGATGAGCCGGTACACGAACACCGGCTGCTGCTGGCCGATGCGATGGGCGCGATCGGTGGCCTGTGCTTCGGCGGCGGGATTCCACCAGGGATCGTAGTGGATCACGGTGTCGGCGCCGGCCTTGAGACTGATCAGGAACAGCGGCACGTTGCCGCGCTGGAAGCGCTCGACCACCTCGGTGCGATTGCGCGTCGCGCCGGTCAGCAGGCAGTACGGGATGCCGAGTTCACGCACTGCGTGTTCGATGAGTTCCAGCATGCTCGTGAACTGCGAGAACAGCAGGATGCGCCGGCCCTCGGCCACCAGTTCCGGCAGCACGGTCGTGAGCCAGTCCATCTTGGCCGACGGAATCTGGCGCGTGTCCGCGTCGCTGCCGACCAGCCGCGGATCGCAGCAGGCCTGTCGCAGTTTCAGCAGGGCGTCCAGCATCGTGATGTGGCTGCGCGCCAGTCCCTGCTGTTCGATGGCTTCGCGCACGCGTGCGTGCATCGCAAGGCGAATGCCGTCGTAGAAATCGCGCTGGCGTTCGTCGAGCAGGATCGATTCGACGATCTGGGTCTTCTCCGGCAGATCGCGAGCGACCGCATCCTTGGTACGACGCAGCACGAATGGCGCGATGCGCTCGGCGAGCGCGGCGGCGCGCTGCCGGTTGCCGTTGCGTTCGATGGGCATGCGGTAGTGACGCTGGAATGCCTTCTCGCTGCCGAGCAGTCCGGGCTGGATGAAATCGAACAGCGACCACAGTTCGCCGAGATGATTCTCCATCGGCGTGCCGGTGAGACAGAGCCGGTGACGCGCGCGCAGCGCCCGCGCCATCTGCGACACCCTGGCGCGCGGACTCTTGATGGTCTGGGCCTCGTCCAGGACAACGAAATCGAATTCGTGCGCGAGCAGCGCCTCGCCGTCGAGCTGCAGCGACGGATAGCCGACGACCACGACGTCGACACTGCGGATCCGGTGAAACAGTTCGCGGCGTCGCGCGCCATGCAATGTCAGCACTTCCAGTGCAGGCGCGAAGGTGCGCAGCTCGTGTTGCCAGTTGCCGATGACGCTCACGGGCGCAACGATCAGCGACGGACCGCGCAGCCGTCCCTGTTCCTTTTCGATCGACAGATGCGCGAGCGCCTGCACGGTCTTGCCGAGGCCCATGTCGTCCGCGAGGATGCCGCCCCAGGCGAAGCGGCGCAGGAACTGCAGCCAGCCGAGGCCTTCTTCCTGATAGCCGCGCAGCGTGGCCCTGAACGAGGCGGGCGCCGGCAGCGGTGCGATGCCCTTGAATGCTTCCAGCTCGCGCAGGCGCTGCTGCAGCGTTTCGTCTTCCGACTGCAACGATGGCAGTTGCAGCGCCTGCACCAGCGGCGCCAGCCGGCTGGCGTGTCCGAACGGCAGCGACAATGCATTGCGCTTGTTGAGGCTGTCGCGATCGAACAGTTCGACCAGCGTGTCGCTGATGCGCCGGACGCGTTCGAGTTCGAGCGGCAGGTAGCGACCGTCTTCGAGACGCACCATGAGGAAGTCGCCGACGACGCAGTACGCATCGCCGCTCGCCGTATTCGCCTGCAGATACGCCACCAGCGCCGGCAGCAGGTTGACCGGCGTGCCTTCCACCGCGATCCCCAGGCGCAGGTCGAACCAGCGGTCGTCGCCCGGTACGCCGAGGTCCGCGTACCACTGGTCGGCCCGTGCGATGCGATAGGGGAATGACTCGTCGCACTGCACGCTCCAGCCGTCGGCTTCGAGAGCAGGCATGGCTTCGAGCATGAAGCCGAGCCACTCGCGTGCGCCCTGCAGCGCGTGCGGCAGTACGCGATCGAGGCGTGAACGCAGTTCGCGTTCGCGGCTGCGGTTGCGTTCGAATTCCCGGACGATGCCGGGATCATCGGGGTCGAGCAGTCGCGCGAGTCCGCGGCCGTCGTCCGTCGCGTGATCGATGGCAACGCCGTCGTACAGAAGATGCAGCGTGCCGGCGGGTCCGGCCGTCAGGATCAATTGCGGCCGCAATTCCGAGAAGGCGTGCGGCCTGACGTGCAACGTGCGCGGCGCGGGAAACGACGCGCCGGCGATCTCCCGCACGATGTGCGTCACGCGTTCCGGCGGCGCCGGCGGTTGATTCCAGAAGCGTCGCAGCAGCGGCGCCGCACAGTCCGGTTCGAGCGAGCCCCATTCGTTCGTCGCGGCGTCCACATACAGCGGCGGTTCGGCGGACGCGAAGATGCCGACCGCGGGATCGGTCTCGCACGCCACGAACTGATCGCCGCGTGCCGTCGTCCGCCAGACGAAGTGGCCCGGACGAGGATCGCCCCGTCGCAGCGGCCGACGCTGAAAGCTCTGCCAGTACGCGCGCCCCGTGCGCGTGAGCTGCTGCAGGACATCCGCGGCCGCAGCGCCGTCGAGCGTCCAGGGCCCGGCAGCGGACTGATGCGCGAGGCGCCGCAGGATCGTCGCATCGTCGGCATCGACATACCGCGGCAGATCGTCGCTGCCTGCGCCGGCGCGATGCGCGAATGCGCACAGATCCTGCGGCTGTTCGTCAGCACCGGAAAGCCGGCCCACCGATACGGAAACACGCAATGTGCCGGCCGCTGCATCGCAGAGATAGAAAAGCTGTTGTGCCCGTGTGCCGACGTTCGATGCAGACGCAGCCGCCGCCGTTCGCGATGTCGTCGCCGCCGGCTGGGCGATCGAGTGGGCCGCTGCCAGCGAGACCGCTGCCGCATGCACGCAGAGCGGGGGCGCGCCGCAACTGCATTCCGCCTGCAGATGCGGTGCGTCGGCGCTGTACTGCACGTACACGCGCGCGTTGTTGCCGGCGACGCCGGTCACCACGCCGCCGTCCTGGAGCACGCGCACTTTGCTGACATGGCCGGCGTCGATGAGCTGCTGTGCAGCCCCGGCGAGCGGCTCGCCGAGCAGCACACGCAGTCGTTCTCCAGACATCGGCAGGGGACGGGTCAATGCATCGTCGCCGGAAAAAAAGGGCGCGCATTGTCGCCGGAATGAAGCGGTGTCACCACCGCATGCGAACGGCTCATCTGCCGCTGCGCGACCGTGTGCGTCGCGCAGCGATACGACTAATGAAATGCCGCGACATCCGCGCGCAGGAGCAAACCCTTGAATCCTCGACGCGCAGCACAGTTGCAGTCACTGGAGTTGGCCCTCCCGAAGGCCCCGCCGCATAATGAGGAACCTAAGTAGTTTGTCCCGGCCGTCCGCCGGGCGTTCCATAGACAAGGTGCGGTATGGGCCTGAAGGATTGGATCATTCAGTACAGTCCCCTCTCTTACTGGCTGGTCGCCTTCATCGTGACCGGCTTCGCCGTGGCCCTCTATCGCGGCTGGTTCAAGGCCCGCAAGATCCAGCCCAAGGGCTTCAAGTGGACCATCTTCCGCAACGAAGCCATCTACGGAACCATCAACGTCGCGGTGTCTTCGACCTTCCTGGTGTGGATCACCAAGGTCGGCACGGAATCGGGCGTCATCGCCTTCCATCACGAGCCGGCCGCGTGGTGGGTGATCGCGCTCGAATACGCCCTGTACTTCTTCCTGTTCGACACCTGGTTCTACTGGCTGCATCGCTGGATGCACAACGAGCCGTTCTATTCGCTGATCCACAAGATTCATCACAAGTCGACGTCGCCCAACCTGCTGACGACGATCTCGGTCAATCCGCTCGAATCGCTGGTCAACGGCGGCTTCGTGCCGCTGTTCACCGCCGTGTTCACGGTCCACAGCGAGACCATGCTGCTGATCACGCCGACCAACATCATCATGGGCCTGTACGTGCACTCGGGTTACGAGTTCCTGCCGCGCTGGTGGAACAAGACCTGGGCGACGAAGTGGTTCATCACCGCGACCTTCCACGATCAGCACCACAAATACTTCCGCTGGAATTTCGGCGGCTACACGACGATCTGGGACTACGTCTGCAACACCAGGCGGACCAACTACGAGTCCGACTTCGACCAGATCAAGGCGCGTGCCGCCACATCGAAGGCCATCGCGCCGCCGGCCGTGGCGGCGCGCGCAGAGCAGCAGCGCGGCGCAGGGTTGAGCCTGAAGAGGAAAAAGAATTTCCACGGGGAGGAATGGGGACACGGGGGACACGGGGACAAGAAATTTTCTGTTCCGAACCCCGTGTTCCCCGTGTCCCCATTCCTCCCCCGTGGAAATTCTTCTTTCTGAACTCCGTGTGAAACTCCGTTTCCGTTCTCAGTAGCTGTGCTCCGGCCCCGGGAAGGAGCCGTCCTTCACCGCCTTCACGTACGCCTCGAACGCACCGCGGATTCCGGTGCAGCTTTCGGGGAGGAAGTTCTTCACGAACTTCGGCACCTTGATGTCGGGCGGGGTGATGCCGAGCAGGTCGTGCATCACCATGATCTGTGCGTCGACGTGCCTGCCCGCGCCGATGCCGATGACGGGAATGCGCAGCTTCTCGGTGATGCGCTGGGCGAGCGGGGCGGGAATGGCTTCGAGCAGCAGCAGGCTCGCGCCGGCCTGTTCGAGAAACAGTGCCTCGTCGAGAATGGTCTGTGCCTGATCGGGATCGCGGCCCTGGACGCGAAAGCCGCCGAAGCGGTTGATCGACTGCGGCGTCAGGCCCATGTGCGCGCACACCGGAATGCCGCGTTCCACCAGCAGCCGCGTCGATTCCGCGATCCAGCGTCCGCCTTCCAGTTTCACGACATGCGCGCCGGCGCGCATGATCTGTGCGGCGTTCTCGAGCGTCAGGCCTTCCGAGTAGTAACTCATGAACGGCATGTCGCCCATGATCAGCGCGCCGCGATTGCCGCGCCGCACGGTGTCGAGGTGATACAGGATGTTCTCCATCGTCACCGGCAGCGTCGAATCGTGACCCTGCACGACCATGCCGAGCGAATCGCCGACCAGCAGGACTTCGACGCCGGCACTGCTGGCGATTTCCGCGAACGTGGCGTCGTACGCCGTGGCGCACGCAAAGCGTTCCGACTTGCGTTTGATTGCTTCGAGTGTCTTCAGCGTGACCTTGGCAACGGAACTGGTGCTGGACATGGCGATCTCCCGTGGCGTGCGGCGGCAGGGTCGGCAGAAAAGCCTGCGCATGGTACAGGCAGGCGCGGGCACACGCCGCGGATGCGTGTGAACTGGATCACAGGCATCCGGTCGCGATTGCTCGAATACGCCCTGTCGCCGCTCAGGCATTTCCCTCGAGAACGGGCTTCTGTTCAAGGACCTAGAAATCGCTCGCGGAATTCGCCCGGGCGGCTCACTAGCGTACGCGGCGTTCACGGCTCCCGGGTTCGAAATGCGCGCGCCAATGCTGCTCGCGGTCGCTGTGCTGACCGCTGTTCCTGCTGTATCCGCTCTTGCCGACACCGGCTACTCGGCGACGGTCAGGCAATCCTATGCACCCGTGGCCGCCATCAAGCGGGTTGCGATCCTGCCATCGATGTGTCCGGACACCGTCGAGTGCGCCGAGGTCGAGAAGGAGTTCGCGAAGTCGATGCGCGATGCAGCCGGCCTCGAGTTCGTGCCTTCGGCCACCGTGCGGGGCGTCATGCAGGACGCCCAGATCGCGGCGATCAACTACGAGACCCGCTACATCCTCGCAGAGAGTCTGAAGGTCAATGCCTTCGTCACGCTCGACGTGCGGCAGGCGGCCGTGGAGAAGGGCGAAACGACCTACGTGAAAATGGGCGTGTCGAAGCTGCCGCAGGAAGGGGCGACGATCAAGCATGTGCAGCTGGCGCTGCAGATGGTGGCCAACGACGGCAAGGTGCTGCTCGATGCCACGGGCGAGGCGCATCTCACCAATTCCATGCGCGGGCTGACCGGCATTGCCGAACGGGTGTGCGAGCAGATGATCGAGGCGTCCGTGTCGAAGCGCGATTGACCGGTTCCCTTCACGGCGATCGACACGGAGCTGGCGGAAAATAGCGCTGGCGGGGGCAATCCAGCCCAATCAGCGATTCGGCTTGTACGAGAACTTCTGCCCCGCCACCGTCGCCTCGTACATCAGACCGCCCTTGGCGACCGTGAACACGGCCAGGCCCTCCTGATAGCCTCCCGCGGTCGCCGCATTGTGTTTGGTGCCGCTGGCTCCCGCGCCCGAACCGGCAGTCGATGCGGACGCCGATGCGCTTGCAGTGATCGCTGTCGCATGCACCGTCGCCGCGAGTTCGAAATTGCCGGCCGTGAACTTGTCGAAGGCCGCCTTGTTCTCGAAAAAGATGATCTCGCTGAAGGCCTCGCCGCCGGCCTGGAAGCCGATGCTCAGCTGCGTGATCGACGTGTCGCCCACGTACTTGCCGTGCTGATACACGCGACCGGTGCCATGCGCGGCGCCAACCACCAGGCCGCCCTTGCCGACCGTGGGAAACACCGCATAGCCGTACGAATTGTTGAAGAACTCGGCACTCTTGCCGGCCTTCTTGAACACGTTGATGGTGTCGACGTACTCATCGGCATGCGCCGCGACGGCTAAGAGCATCGTCAGGCTGAGCATCACCGTGGAAAGAATGGATTTCATGGAACGCTCTCCCGGGAGTGGTTGAACGGCTAGTAGGTCGCAGGGCGGCAGGCCTCGCAAGTCAGGAACTACACCGACACCGGGTCGGTTTCCTGCGCGCATAACGTGCCGTCGGCTCGAACGGTTCCGGGGTGGCGGCGCGGATGTCTGCGAAAAGCCAATCTTGCAAACGATGCGGGTATGCGGGATCTTCGGCCGGGCCACACCGGAGGTCGCGACATGGGTGTCTTCGGAAGCCTCGCCCGCAATTCCTATCGCGCCGTTCTCGGCGGGTTGTCGTTCCAGCGATATCGTCACTGTCCCATGTGCGGCTGGTCCGGATTCCAGTTCCTGCCGGTGAAGCCGGGTCCGTTCTTTCGCTTCGATGCGGTGTGTCCTCACTGCCGCTCGGCCGAACGGCATCGGCTCGCCTACGTCCTCCTCAAGGATCGTCTGCCGACGCAGCTCGGCGCGATGCTGCATTTCGCGCCGGAGCCCTGCGTGCAGCGCTGGCTGGAACCGATGAGCAGCGACTATCACACCGCGGACCTGTCGCAGCCGCATGTCATGCACAAGATCGACATCACCGCGATGCCCTTCCCCGATGCCAGCTTCGATTTCGTGTGGTGCTCGCACGTACTCGAGCACGTGCCCGACGACCGCAAGGCCATGCGCGAGATTGCCCGCGTGCTGCGGCCGCGCGGTATCGCCGTGATACAGGTGCCGCTGTGGGGTGCGATCACCCGGGAGGAACCGCTGGGCAGCGCGCGCGAGCGCATCCAGCAGTACTTCCAGGAAGATCATGTCCGCCGTTACGGTGCGGACATCCGCGAGCGTCTCGGCGGCGCGGGACTCGACGTTCAGACGCTGCGTCTCGATGAAGTCGATCTCGACGTGGTCCTGCGTTACGGTCTGAGCGACCTGGCGGGAAGCGACATCTTTCTGACGCGCAAGGTCGAGTCCCGTGCGGCAGAGCTCGCGCAATAATGCGACGAGGGGGCGAGCGCCATGAACAATGTACCCGGGGACACCTGTCCCTTCGAATTCAATTTCGATCCGGCCACGTTCAAGGTCGGCGATACCGTGAGCTACCGGGTGCCGGAGCAGTTCGGCGACATGCCCTTCGTCGGGATTCTCGTGGCGGTGGGCGAGGACTGGGTCGAGATCTCGACCAACGATCCCACCGATCCGGATCGCCGCATGCGCGGCACGCGCGCGAGCCGGCCGGTGGTCAGTGCCAGGGAGGCGCTGGCCTGATCTGCGTCTGCTTCTTCCTGCAGGTCAGGCTTTAGCCTGACGGTTTCAGGCCGGCTGAAGCCGGCCCCACAGGAGAAGCGCTACCTGGCAAGCTGCAGATGTTTCTGAAAGAACCGCGTCATCACATCGAACGCCTCGCGCGATTCCGGCAGGTCGATGTTGTAGAAGAACGCGTGGCCCAGTCCATCCCACAGGTGCAGATCGGCCTCCACGCCCGCCTTGACGAGTTCGCGGTGCGTGTTGATCGTGGCGCTCATCTCCATGGCGCGCGAAGCGGTGATCAGTAGCGTCGGCGGAAAGCGCTGCAGGACCTGCGGTGCGAGTACCGGCGAGGCGAGCGGATTGTCGAGATCGGCATCGGCGAAGTAGTTGCGCGGCGACGTCGCTCGCGGCGGTAGCGCAGCGAACGGCCGTGCGTAGGCGCGGCTGTCGCCGCCCCAGCGGGCATCGGCGGACGCGCAGAAGATGCCCAGCGCTGCCGGCCGCGGCAGCTTTTCCTTGTCGAACCACGCCATCGATTCGGCAGCGAGCAAGCCGCCCGCCGAACAGCCGAAGATCGCGATGTCTTCCGGCTTGTACGTCTTCAGCAGTTCGCGATAGACGATCGCGACATCTTCGCTGGCCGCAGGGAAGGTCGTTTCCGGCGCCTGCCGGTACGTGATGCTGACGATCTCGACCTGCGCCAGCGCGGCGAGCGGAATCGATTCGACCATTCCCGTCGAGCCCGCTTCGCCCATGACGAATCCGCCGCCCGGCAGGTTGAGCAGGATCTTGCGCCTGTTGGCCGCGGGAATCGCCTTGACCGGCGTGGCGTACACGGCGGGCACGCCGGCGATCGTCGTCGTGCGCATCGTGACCGGATACAGGTCGACCAGATGCCTGGTGCGCGCCCCCATGAGTTCCGGCATGCGCTTGCGCAGTTCGCTGACCTTGCCGCTGGCCAGCGCCTGCAGCATGCCGGCTTCCTGATCCGTCGGTTGTCTTGGCAACGACGCTTTCGCCGGATCGCTCAGATAGATCGACGGCGGCAGGCTGAAGGACGGAACCACCACGGTGCCGTCGGGCTCGATCGTGCCCGTGTCGTTCTGGGCGTGCGCGAGTCCCCACAGACTCGATGCGACAACGACTGCGCAGTACGCGCCACGAAATCCTGATCCTGGTGACAGCATTTCTGTTTTCCCCCGATCGTTCGTTGCAGGACGGCCGAAGCGTACCAGCTCGACGGCTTCGCTTCGGAAGCGTCGTGAGGTCGCGTCATAGCAAGGAATGCGACGATCCTCCGGAACCTTTCACTTCGCGTTCGTCACTAAGGCATCACCTCGATCATCAAGGATGCCGTCATGGTCAGATTCTGCGCGGGCGTGGTTTCGTTGCTGTTTGTCGCGGCACCCGATGCGGCAGAGCCGGAGACGACGGAAACACCTACGGCGGAGATCGTGCTCGTGACAGGCGAACAGCCGGGGCCGGCGCTATGGCAGGTGTCCTCCGGCGATCACGATTTGTGGATCCTCGGCAAGGTCGCGCCGCTGCCGGCCAGGGTGCAGTGGCGCTCGAAGCAGTTCGAGCACGTACTCGCGAACTCACAGGAGCTGCTGCTGGACCGGACGGGCGGACGTCGGCCCGACAAGCAGCAGGCGGCCGCGGAGAGGAAGGCGTCGAAGCTGCCTCGCGGTCAGACGCTGGAGGATCTGATTTCTCCGGAACTGTATGCGAGAGCGACATCGGCCAGAGCCCTGTTCGGCGACCGTTCCAGCATCGACAAGCTGCATCCTTTCGATGCGGCGAATCGCGTGGGGATGAGTGCGATCAGAGCGCTGGATCTGAAAGTGATGACGGCGAGCATCGAGGCCGAGAAGCTCGCGCGGAAGGCTGGCGTCAAAGTGACGTCCATTGCGACGCCCTGGCCGTACGATGCTTATCTGTGGAGCCTCGAACACGGTTCGGCCGTTCCCTGTCTGGAGGAAGCCGTCGAGACCGTCGAAGACGGTGGCGCCGGGATGCTGCGCCTCGCGAATGCGTGGTCGGTAGGCGACATCGAAGCGCTGCGGCAGCTCGTGCCGTTGTACGCGCACGAGTCGCGGCAGCTGCCCCTTTCCGACGAGCCGGCGACCCGCCCTCATGAAGCCGACAAATGCACCGCTGCACTGCTTGGCGAACAGCCGGCGAGCGACTTCATCGCCGCACATACCGCGCTGCTGGTGACGGAATCCGAGCGCGTGCTGAGAGACAACCGCAGCACCATTGCCGTGGTCTCGATCGCCGACCTGTTTGCGCCGGACGGCTTCCTGGCCGAACTGCGCCAGCGAGGATACGAGGTGATCGAGCCGCAGTAGGCCGCCGGTCGTGACTGATTCGAGGCGCTTCTGTGGGTCAGGCTGTAGGTCAGGCTTCAGCCTGACTTCCGAAAACAGGCCGGCTGAAGCCGGCCCCACAGCAAGAGGTAAGAGGCCCTCACCCTGACCCTCCCCGCGGAGGAGGGAGGAAAGGCGCAGGCCACTAACGCCGGGCGTTGCGACGACGAGTACGTTGCTTTTCCGGCTTGAACGCCTGCAGCTGCAATTGCGCCGCTTCGAGCGCGGTCTCGAACGACGTGTAACCGCTCATCCGGTCGAACAGATCGCCGGTGGTCACGGGTTGATGGGTCGACCTCTCGTAGCCGAAGCCATGGGCCTCGGCAAAGATCCGCACATAGGCGCGGTCGTCATTGAGAAGGTCGACGAGTGTTCGCATCGTGGGGGTGGAATGGTGCGTCAATCCAGCCGACATAATCTAAACGAAAGGCGTTCATCCGCAGTGAGAGGCAGGTCACATCGTCCATTGTCGATGTGAGACGTGCAGCAACGCATCAGGCATTGCCTGTTTCGCAGTCATCTGGGCGCCGGGAGCCGGCCCGCCGTCTCGATCGCGTTGCGTTCAGAGCGGCTGCGCGCGGGTGACGAGCGGGGCGATCTTCTCCGCAGCGCCTTCGAGCAGGCGTTGTTCTTCTTCGGAATAGGTGTGCGCTTCGATCTTGCCGATGCCGAGCACGCCGAGCAGTTGCTGCTCCGCGCCGAAGATGGGCACGGCGATGGCGCCTTCCACGCCCGTCAGGCGCGCGCCCGGCTTGGCCTTGCCCGAGTCGTCCGTCTGCAGATTGCAGACCGTGACGTTCTGGACGGTCTCGGCGCACAGGCCGGCGATCCCCTTGCCGAAGGGGATTCGACTCGTGATCGGGACGAGAACCTCGGGGAGTCCGCGATAGGCGAGCAGGCGAAGTTCGCGGGTCGCGGCGTCGGCGCGATGGATCGTGCCGGTCGGAGCACCGAAGTGCGCGCCGAGGCGTTCCAGTGCGAAAGCGAGCCGCTCGCGCAGCGCGTCGAGGTCCTGTGCGCCTGCCCTGTCGGACTGTGCGAGGCGGGTTTCCAGATCGTGCAGCAGGGTGTTGGTCATGAGGCAGTATTGCATGAGGAGGCGGCGGGCAGGAATTCCAGATTGCCTGCCGCCGGGTTTACGTGCGACGGCCCTGCTTCCGAAGCCGCGTTGCGGCGGATCTGGAATTCTTCGACGCCCGCGCCAGTTCGAGAAACGCGCGCAGATAGTCGATGTCGCCATCGGCCTCGCGCACGCCGAGATGGATCTGCTTCGCGATTCCCTTCCTGCCGAGCCGTACCGGAACGATCGCCAGCTTCGCTGCATATTCCTCGACCAGCCAACGCGGCAGCGCCGTTACGCCGCGATGGCTCGCCACCATCTGCAGCAGGATGTCGGTGGTTTCGATGACCTTGTGCTGTCGCGGCAGGATGCCGGCGGGCGAGAGGAACTGGTTGTAGATGTCGAGGCGATCGGTTTCGACCGGATAGGTGATCAGGACTTCGTCCGCCAGCTGCTCCGGCACTACGTACGCCGCATCCTTCAGCGGATGCCGCGAGCCCACGACCAGCACCTGTTCGTAATCGAACACCGGTTCGAATTTCAGTCCGCGCCGGTGCAGCGGATCCGGCGTGACCAGCACGTCGATCTCGTAGCCGAACAGGGCGCCGATGCCGCCGAACTGGAACTTCTGTTTCACGTCGACATCGACGTCGGGCCAGCGGCTCAGGTACGGCGACACGATCTTCAGCAGCCATTGATAGCAGGGATGGCATTCCATGCCGATGCGCAGCGTGCCGCGGTCGCCCTTCGCATACTGGCGCATGCGCTCTTCGGCGTGATCGAGCTGCGGCAGCACGCGGTTCGCCACGGCCAGCAGATATTCGCCGGCCTGCGTGAGCCGCAGCGTGCGGCCTTCTCGATGCCAGATCTGCGTCGCGACATGCTGCTCGAGCTTGCGGACCGTGTGGCTGAGCGCCGACTGCGTCAGATGCAGTTTGTCCGCTGCCGCGGTCAGCGATCCGTGCCGGTCGACGGCGCGCACGATTTCCAGGTGGATTCTCTGCAGCATGGCGATCCATGAAGGGAACTAATGGATGGCTGAAGTAATACCATTTTTCTTCATGCTGCCGCAGCCCTAGCATTTCCCGCGTTCACCTTTCCAAGGAACGCGACTCATGGCTGTCACCCACAATCTCGGTTTTCCCCGCATCGGCGCTGCACGCGAACTGAAGTTCGCGCTTGAGGCTTACTGGAAGGGGCAATCGTCGCGCCAGGAACTGGAATCGCTCGGCGCCTCGTTGCGCGCGCGACACTGGACGGCGCAGGCCGCGCTCGACTTCGTGCCCGTCGGCGATTTCTCGTTCTACGACCAGGTGCTCGACATGAGTTTCATGCTCGGCAACGTGCCGCAGCGCGTGCGGAATTTTCACGGTGACGCGCTCGACAACTATTTCCGCGTGGCGCGCGGCCGTTCGGCAGCCGCCTCGGGCGATCACGCCGACTGCTGCGGCGGCGTGCAGGCCGGCGAGATGACGAAGTGGTTCGACACCAACTACCACTACATCGTGCCGGAGTTCAGTGCGGCGACGACCTTCGCGCTGGACGCCTCGCGTCTCATCGCTCAATGGCAGCAGGCGCGCGGACTCGGCGTGAACGCCCGGCCCGTCATCATCGGTCCGGTGACCTATCTCTGGCTGGGAAAGACCAAGGATGGGTCGAATCGCCTCGATCTGCTGCCGAAGCTGCTGCCGGTCTACGCAGATCTGCTGTCGCAACTCGCGGCGCAGGGCGTGGAGTGGGTGCAGATCGATGAACCGGCACTCGTCACCGAGCTGGATGCAGATTGGCAGCGCGCCTATGCCGTTGCCTACAAGGCACTCGGTGATGCGAAAGTGAAGCTGCTGCTGGCGACGTACTTCGGCTCGCTCGGCGACAACCTGGAGCTGGCGACCGAACTGCCCGTGCAGGCGTTGCATCTCGATGCGATCAATGCACGCGAGGAGATCGACTCGGTGCTGTCCCTGCTGCCGGCGTACAAGATGCTGTCGCTCGGCGTCGTCAACGGCCGCAACATCTGGAAGTCCGACCTGAACGTGACGCTCGACTGGCTGGAACCGATCCAGCGGCGGCTGGGCGATCGTCTGTGGATCGCACCGTCGTGCTCGCTGCTGCACGTGCCGGTCGATCTGGCCGGCGAACAGACGCTCGATCGCGAGATCCGTTCCTGGCTGGCCTTCGCGCTGCAGAAGATCGACGAGATCCGCGTGCTGGCGACGGCATTGAATCGCGGCCGCGATGCGGTGAAGACGGAGCTTGCCGACAACCAGGCCGCGATTGCGGCGCGTCGCAGTTCGCCGCGCGTGCACAATCCGTCCGTGAAGGCGGCCGTTGCGCATATCGATGCGGCGCTTGGTCAGCGCGCATCCACCTACTCGATACGCGCCGAAAGGCAGGCGGCGCTGTTGAAGTTGCCGGCCTATCCGACGACGACCATCGGTTCTTTCCCGCAGACGGAGCAGATCCGCCAGGCCCGTGCGCAGCGTCGCGCCGGCGCGCTCGATGAAGCGGGCTACCGGCTGAAGATGCGCGCCGAGATCGAACGCAGCGTGCGCGAGCAGGAAGCGCTGGAGCTGGACGTGCTGGTGCACGGCGAAGCCGAGCGCAACGACATGGTCGAGTACTTCGGCGAACAGCTCGACGGCTATGCCTTCAGCCAGTCCGGCTGGGTGCAGTCCTACGGTTCGCGCTGCGTGAAGCCGCCGATCCTGTTCGGCGACATCAGCCGGCCGCAGGCCATGACCGTGGAATGGATCAAGTACGCGCAGTCGCTGACCGCGAAGCCCATGAAGGGCATGCTCACCGGGCCGGTGACGATCCTGAACTGGTCCTTCGTGCGCGACGATCAGCCGCGTCGCGTGTCGTGCTGCCAGCTCGCGCTCGCCATCCGCGAAGAAGTGCTGGATCTCGAACGCGCCGGCGTGCGCGTGATCCAGATCGACGAGGCGGCGCTGCGCGAGGGACTGCCGCTGCGCCGTTCGCAGTGGAATGAATACCTGCAATGGGCGGTGCAGTCGTTCCGCATCGCCGCCAACGGCGTGCAGGACGAAACGCAGATCCACACCCACATGTGCTATTCGGAGTTCAACGACATCATCGCGTCCATCGCCGACATGGATGCCGACGTGATCACGATCGAGACCTCACGTTCCGACATGGAGCTGCTGGATGCGTTCGAGAACTTCCGCTATCCGAACGAGATCGGCCCGGGCGTCTACGACATCCATTCGCCGAACATTCCGACGCAGGAGCACATCGTGCAGCTCATGCGCCAGGCGGCGGAGCGCATCCCGGCGCAGCGCCTGTGGGTCAATCCCGATTGCGGGCTGAAGACGCGCCAATGGGCCGAGGTGATCCCGGCCCTGCGCAACATGGTCGCGGCGGCGAAGACGCTGCGCGCGCAGGATTCACCTGCGCGCTGACAGCGGCTCGGCGCGTGCGCCCAGTCCGCCGCCGACGGCGAGCGCGAGATCGACCGTGTTGAGCAGCGCATCGCGCTGCGCGGCGACCTGGTCGATCTGCGCCTGGAACAGGCCGCGACGCACGTCGAGCAGGTCGATGTAGGCGATGTCGCCCTGGTCGTAGCGCAGTTCGGCGAGTTCGGTGGCGCGCGTGAGTGCGGCGACCTGATCGGCGTTCGCCTGGCTCACGCCGGCGATCAGCGACTGGCCCTGCAGCGCATCGAGCACTTCGCGGAAGGCGTTCTGCACGGTCTGCGCGTACTGCGCCTTGCGTTCCTCGCGCACGGCTTCGGCGCGTTTCACGTTCGAGCGCAGGCGTCCGCCCTGGAAGATCGGCTGCAGGATGCCGCCGGAGGCGGTCCAGGCTTCGGCCGGCGACTTGAACAGATTGTCGAGTTCGCGGCTCACCGAACCGAACGCGCCGGTGAGGCTGATGCTCGGAAACATCTGCGCGCGCGCCACGCCGATGTCATAGGCGGATGAGTTCAGCGCGGCTTCGGCGGCGCCGATGTCGGGGCGGCGTTCCATCACGCTGGACGGCAGGGCGGCCGGCAGGTTCACGGCGGCGGGCAGCCGGATCTGTTCGGCCTGGATCGCGCGGTCGACCAGGTCCTGCGGCGAGCGGCCGAGCAGTACGCCCAGCGCATTCGTACGCCGCACCACATCCAGTTCGAGCTGATGCACCGACGTGCGCGTCGCCGCCGTATCGGCTTCGGCGCGCTTGAACGTGAACTCGTCGCTCTCGCCGGCGTCGAAGCGCAGCTTCTCGATGCGCAGCGATTCCTCGCGCGTCGTCAGCGTGTCGCGACCGCGCGCGAGCTGCTGTGCTGCGGCGATCAGGCTGAAGTAGCTGCGGGCCACGTCGCCGGTGAGACTGAGCTTCGTGGCTTCGCGGCCGTACTCGGTGTTCAGCAGCTGTTCGCGGGCGGACTGCGAGGCGCGCAGATACTTGCCCCACAGGTCCAGCTCGAAGCTGGCGCCGCCCTGCACCGAATAGATCGTCTGGTGCAGGTCGATGCCGGGCGTCGAGTTCACGTAGGCGCTGTCCTTCGATCGCGTGGCGTTGCCCTGCAGATTGACCGCCGGCCAGCGATCCGCGTTCGTGATGCCGAGCACGGCGCGCGACTGTGCGACGCGTGCGGCGGCGACCGCCACGTCGGGATTGTGATCGAGCGCTTCCTCGAGCAGCGAGTTCAGCGTGGCGTCGTTGAACAGCGTCCACCACGGATCGGGCAGCGCCACGGTCTGCGCGGCCTGCGTGGGCAGCGCCGTGGGCAGCGGCAGTTCCGGCTTCTGCGGATCGACACTCGATACCACGCAGCCGCCCAGCAATCCGGACACTGCGGCAATCAACAGGACATTTCTCATGGATGCTTGCTTGCTCATATCGACAGAAACCTCATGACGCGCTCTTCGGCTGCGGTTCCGATTCCTCGACCGGGGCCGAATGGGCGTGCGTGACGTCGCGCGTATGCCGCGCGACCCAGCGGAAGAACATGGGCACGAAGAACGTGGCGATGAAGGTCGCCGCGAGCATGCCGCCGATGACGCTGGTGCCGAGCGAATGCCGGCTCGCCGCGCCTGCGCCCGAACTGAGCGCCAGCGGCAGTACGCCGAAGATCAGCGCCAGCGAGGTCATGATGATCGGACGGAAACGCAGCTTCGCGCCTTCGATCGCCGCTTCGGTGAGCGGCATGCCTTCCTGGTGCTTCATCAGTGCGAACTCGACGATCAGGATCGCGTTCTTCGCGGCGAGACCGACCAGCGTCAGCATGCCGATCTGGAAGTAGATGTCGTTCTCCAGTCCGCGCAGCGTGGCGAACAGGAAGGCGCCGAACGCGGCGAACGGCACGGCGAGGATCACCGCCAGCGGCAGCGTCCAGCGCTCGAACTGCGCGGCCAGGATCAGGAACACCATCAGCACGCCGAGCAGGTACACGCTGTTGGATGCGCCGCCGCTGACCTTTTCCTGGTAGGCCGTGCCGGTCCAGGCGAGCTGGTATCCGGGCGGCAACGCCTCCTTCGCCACTTCCTCGACCACGCGCAGCGCATCGCCCGAGCTGTAGCCCGGCGCCGCGCCGCCCATGATCTTGGCGGCCTTGAACACGTTGAAGCGTTCGATGAACTCCGGTCCGCTGACTTCGCGGATGTTGGCCACGGCCGTCAGCGGCACGAGTTCGCCGGACTTGGCGCGCACGTAGACGTTGCGGATGTCCTCCGGATACGCGCGGAACTTCGGCTCCGACTGCAGCTGCACCTGGTAGACGCGTCCGGAACGATTGAAGTCGTTCACGTACATGGCGCCGAACGTGGCCTGCAGCGTGTCGAAGACGTCGTTGACCGGCACGCCGAGCGACATCGCCTTCTCGCGATCCAGGTCGATGCGCATCTGCGGCACGCTGGCGCTGAACGTCGTCATCACGCCCGTCAGTTCCTTGCGTTCCGACAATGCGCCGACGAGTTTCTGGACGGCGGCTTCGAGTTCCTTCACCGTGCCGCGGCCGCGCGACTGGACGTAGCCCTCGAAACCGCCCGTCATGCTCAGGCCTTCGATGGGCGGCGGCGCCAGCGGCAGGAAGAAACCATCCTTGACCTTGGCGCCTTCGGCGAAGGCAGCGCCGATCACCGCGTCGGGACTCAGGGCGGGATCGCGGCCGCGCTCGTCCCAGTGCTTGAACGGAATCCAGGTGACGCTGCCGTTGGTCTTCATGGCGAACGTCAGCGCATCGAGGCCCGAGATGGCGACCGCGGTCTCGACGGCGGGATGCTGGCGGATGCCGTCGGCCACCGTGTTCACGGCCTTGACGGTGCGATCGAGCGACGCCGCGTCCTGCAGCTGCCCGATGACGAAGATGTAGCCCTGGTCCTCGTTCGGCGCGAGCGAACTCGGCAGACGGAAGAACAGGCCCACCGTCACCAGCACCATGACGCCGAAGACGGCGGTCGCGATCGCGCCGCGGCTCATGACGAGCTGCACGCCGCGTTCGTAGCGGTTGGTCATGCGGCTGAACCAGTCGTTGAAGCGCCGCAGCAGCCCGAAGCGCACGGTGTGATCGGGCTTCAGCAGCAGCGCGCACAGCGCCGGCGTGAGCGTGAGGGCGACGAAGCCGGAAATGGCCACCGATACCGAGATGGTCATGGCGAACTGCCGATACATCTCGCCGACCAGCCCGCCCATGAAGGCCACCGGCAGGAAGACCGCGGTCAGCACCAGCACGATCGCGATGACCGGGCGCGTCACTTCATCCATCGCCTTGGCCGTGGCCGCCGCCGGCGACAGCTTCTCGGTCGTCATGATGCGCTCGACGTTTTCGAGCACGACGATGGCGTCGTCGACGACGATGCCGATCGACAGCACCATGCCGAACAGCGTCAGCATGTTGATCGAGAAGCCGAGGACGTACATGGCGCCGAACGTACCAATCAGCGACACCGGCACCGCCAGCATCGGAATGATGGTGGCGCGCCAGTTCTGCAGGAACAGCAGCACGACGAAGAACACCAGGATCATCGCCTCGACCAGCGTCTTGATGACTTCCTTGATCGCGACCTTCACGTACAGATTGGTGTCGTACGGCGTTTCGTAGGCCATGCCCGGCGGAAAGTCGGCCGAGAGTTCCTGGAGCCGCGCATGGATCGCGTTGCCGGTTTCCACGGCGTTCGCGCCGGGCTGCAGCATGATGCCGATCGCCACGGCCTGCTTGCCGCCGATCGTCGTGTTGGAGTTGTAGTTCTGTGCGCCCAGCTCGACGCGCGCGACGTCGCCGAGCCGCACGATCGAGCCCGAGTCCGTGCTGCGGATGACGATGCGCTCGAATTCCTCCGGCGTTTCCAGGCGGCCCTGCGCCGTCAGCCCGGGTCCGTGCGGCGAAGGACAATGCCCTCGATTTCCTCCGGCTTTTCCAGGCGGCCCTGCGCCGCCCCCGAGTGGGGAAAACCGACGCCCCCGCCATTGGGCGCTTCGCCGACGCGGCCCGCCGCGAACTGCGAGTTCTGCTGGCGCACGGCGGCGGCGACGTCCGAAGGCGCAAGCCCCATCTGCGCGAGCTTGTCGGGCTGCATCCAGATGCGGATCGCATAGTTCTTTCCCCACATCTGCACATCGCCGACGCCGCGGATGCGGCGGATTTCATCGATGATGTTGAGCGAGGTATAGCTGCTGAGCTGCAGGTCATCGAGGCTGCCGTCGGGCGAGGTGATGCCCGCGATCATCAGCACGTTGGCGGCGGCCTTGCGCACGATGACGCCCTGGCGGCGCACTTCCTCGGGCAGGCGCGGCACGGCGGCCTGCACGCGGTTGTTGACGTTGATCGCCGCGAGATCCGGATCGGCGCCGATGTTGAACGTGACGTTGATCATGAGCGTGCCGTCGCCGGAATTCACCGACGTCATGTACAGCATGTTCTCGACGCCGTTGATCTGCTCTTCGAGCGGCGCGGCCACGGTTTCGGCGATGGTCTCGGCGGTCGCGCCGGGATACACGGCGGCGACGGTCACGATGGGCGGAATGATCTCCGGGTACATCGAGATGGGCAGCGCGCGGATGCCGCCGAGACCCGCCAGCACGATGAATGCGGAGATCACGCACGCGAAGATCGGACGCGTGATGAAAAAACGCGACAGCATGATCAGGACTCTTTCTGTGCGGGCGCCGGCGCCGCTTCGCCTTCCGCCTGCCGGGTCGCGGCATCGACGGAGACGGCGCTGACCTGGATGCCCGGCTGCACCTTCAGTACGCCATCGACCACGTAGCGATCACCGGCGGCGAGGCCGGAAGTGATCACGACGTCATTGCGCATGCCGCGGCCGACCTGCACCGGGCGCATTTCGACCTTGTCGTCCGCACCGACGATCCAGACGAAGCTGCCCTGCGCGCTCGACATCACGGCCTTGCGCGGAATGGACACGACGTTCGCCAGCGTCACGCCTTCGACGCGGGCGCGCACGAACTGTCCGGGAATGAGCTGCGCCGACTTGTTGCCGAGCACCGCGCGTACGCGCACGGTACCGGTCTGCACGTCGACCGCGTTGTCGACGAAGGTGAGCTTGGCTGCATCCGGATACTCGCTGCCGTCGTCCAGCAGCAGCTTCACCACCGGCGCCGGCTGCTTGTTCGCCGGTGCGAGCGAGTTGCGCAGCAGTACCGCTTCGGCCTCGGGCACCGAGAATTCGACATACAGCGGATCGATCTGCACGATGCGCGTCAGCAGGCTCGAATTCTGGTCGGTCGACACCAGGCTGCCTTCCGACAGCACTTCGCGACTGGTGAGCCCGCTGATCGGCGCGCGCACGTCGCTGTATTCCAGGTCGAGTTCGGCGGTCTTCAGCGACGCTTCGGCCGCGGTCAGGTTGGCCTGCGCCACTTCGAAGGCAGAGACGGCCTCGTCGCGCCGGCTCTGGCTCACCGCGTTCTTCTCGAACAGCGGCAGCACGCGATCCCTCTGGCGGTGCGCTTCATCCAGCCGTGCCTTGGCCACGGATACCTCGGCGCGCGCGGACGCCACCCGGGCGCGGATCGGTTCCGGATCGATCTGGAACAGCGTCTGGCCCTCGCGCACGCGGCTGCCTTCTTCGTAGCGGCGCTTCAGCAGGATGCCGCCGACGCGTGCGCGGACTTCGACCTCGCGCGAGCCGACGGTGCGCGCGGTGTAGGTGAGATCGAGCGGCACGGCCGCCGAATCCACGGTCTGCACCGCCACTTCCGGCGGCGGCATCTGCATGTGCTCCTGCTTGTTGCCGCATGCGCTGAGTGCGAGCGCAACGCCGGCGAACATTCCCAATCTGCCCAGTCCTGCCTTCGACATAAAAATTACCTGTAGGCCTCGTCGGCCAGTTCGAGAAGCTTGTTCACCACCGCTTCGCGCTGTTCCGCGCTGAAGGGCGAGATGCGCAGAGACTCGCGCATCATGAGTCCGTCGACGGCCAGGGCGACGATGGCGGCGCGCGCGAAGTCGGACGAAGTCGAGAGTTCCTGCATGTGCTCTGCCATCCGTTCGCGGATGACCTCGAGCAGCTTGAGATCGTTCGCGGCGGTCGCGAGCAGCACGGCGCTCATCGCGCGCATGCACTGGTCGCTGCCGAGGATGCCCTGCACGCACGCTTTCAATTCCTGTGCCGGACCTTCGGCAACTTTGGTGCGCGCGGAATCGATGCAGCCGTGGATCGAATCGACATAGCGATGCGAGAGCGCCACCAGCAGCGATTCCTTCGACGGGAAGTGATAGAGCAATCCGCCCTTGCTGACGCCGGCTGCGTGCGCGACGGCATCGAGGGTCAGGCGGGCGGCGCCGACTTCGGCGACGACCCGCTCGGCGGCTTCAATGACGCGTTCACGCGCCGAGCCGAGTGCGGCCTGTTCAGCGACCATCAGGGAATCCTCAAGGGGTGGGCGACGGCGGGTGGCACCGGGCCGGGCGCGGATGTTAACCGTCCAGCCGGTACAGTGACAATCAACTTTTGTATCTGAGGCGTCTGCGGGACTGACCTCAGACGACATACCTATTAATAGGAGGGTTTCCTGGTCGCCTTTCTCCGCAACCGGCAGCGCGGCAGGCAACGGCGCATTCATCGTCAATCAACAGTAGTGTTGACCACGCGCAACGGCGCACTCGATACTCCGGCGCGCAGCGACATCCCGGGCAACCCGCGATTCGCGTTTGCGGAGTTTCAATGAATTTCCAGATTTCCGAAGACCAGCAGATGCTGCGCGATACGTTCGCGCGCTTCCTCGACGAGAACAGCAGCATGTCGCGCGTCCGGGCCGCCCAGGCCACCGGCTTCGATCGCGAACTGTGGCGCGGGCTCGCCGAACTCGGTGCGTTCTCGCTGCGAGTGCCGGAGAGTGCCGGCGGCGTAGGTCTCGGCCTGCTCGATGCCGCGGTGCTGATGGAAGAAGTCGGCCGCACGCTGGCGTCGGGTCCGCTGGCCGAAGCGCTGGTCGCGGCGCGGTTGCTGGCACAGATCGAGACGCCCGAAACCAGCAAGCTGCTCGAACAGGTCATCGCCGGCGAAGCCGTCGTGACGATCGCGTTCAACGACATCGCCCGCGAGCCCGTGCAGTGGATCGCCGGCGGTGCCGTGGCGGACGCGGTCATCGCCCGCGATGGCGAGCAGATCGTTCTGGTCGGGGTTTCCGGCAAGCAGCGCCGGGGCGAGCCCAATCTCGGCTTCACGCCGCTGGCCGAACTGCACCTTGCCGATGCGCAGCGTACGGTGGTGTCGAAGAGCGATGCCGGTCGCAACGCGTTCGCGCAGGCGATCGAGGAGTGGAAGCTCCTGATCGCGGCGGCGCTGGCGGGTTTGTCGCGTGAAGCAATTCGCCTGGCGGCGGCGTATGCGTGCGAGCGTGCGGCATTCGGTCAGAAGATCGGCACGTATCAGGGCATCTCGCATCCGCTGGCGGATCTCGTCTGCGACGTCGACGGCGGCAAGTACCTGACGTGGAAAACCATCCGCGACATCGCCGACGGCCGCGAGCAGGCCGGTGCGGAGATCTCGCTGACGACGTGGTGGAGCATCGATACCGCGGGACGCGCCGTCGCGCAGGCACTGCACACCTTCGGCGGCTATGGCCTGACGACCGAATACGACATCCATCTCTACAACCTGCGCGCCAAGGCGTGGCCGCTGGTGATCGGCGATCCGTCGCGCATCCTCGAGGAAGCCGGACGGCGTCTGTACGCGGGCGAAGTCGCGGCGCTGCCGGATGCCGGCGCGGTCGGCATCGACTTCGATCTCGGCGAGGAAGCGCATGCGCTCGCGAAGGAAGTGCACGCCTTCTTCGAGAAGACCCTGACGCCGGAGCTGCGCGCCAAGGCTCACTATTCCTTCGACGGTCACGATGTCGGCGTGCATCGCAAGCTTGCCGAAGCCGGACTGCTGTTCCCTGCATGGCCGAAGGAATATGGCGGTCGCGCGGCGCCGCCGTATGCGATGAATGCCCTGCATCAGGCATGGGAAGAGGTGGGCTGGAGCAGTCATGCCATCAGCACCACCGGGCTGGTCGGCGCCATGATCCGTCTGTTCGGCGGCGAGGAGCTGAAGCGCGAAGTGCTGACGAAGATCATCGCCGGCGAAGTCGTCTGCAGCCTCGGCTATTCCGAGCCCAGCTGCGGTTCCGACGTGTTCGCAGCCCAGACGCGCGCGACGCGCGACGGCGACGAGTGGCGCATCGACGGCTCGAAGATGTTCACCAGCGGCGCGGACATCGCCGACTACGTGCTCATGCTGACGCGCACCAACACGGAGGTACCGAAGCACAAGGGCCTCACCATGTTCGTGGTGCCGCTCAAATCGCCCGGTGTTTCGATACAACCGGTGTTCACGTTCCAGGACGAGCGCACCAACATCACCTACTACGACGGCGTGAAGGTCAAGGACAGCTACCGGCTCGGCCCGGTCGACGGCGGCGTGAAAGTGATGGCCGGCGCACTCGAGATGGAACACGGCGGCGGATTCTCCAAGAGCCAGCGTCACATGGTGCACGCGGCGGAGGATCTGTGCCGGCAGATCCAGTATCGCGGCAAGGCCCTGATCGACGATCCGGTCGCGCAGGTGCGCCTCGCGCGCGCCACGGTGCACACGCTGCTGTCCGAAGTGATCGCCTACCGCGCGGTGTGGTGGGCCGTGCAGAAGCAGCAGAACATGGCCTACGGACCGATGGCCAAACTGTTTTCCTCGGAGAAGTTCCTGAAGGATTCGGCGGACCTGCTGGATCTCACCGCGCCTCATTCGCTGTCGAAGCGCAACGGCCCGGCGGGCTTCCTGAACCAGTGCTATCGCCACGCGCAGGGCACGACCATCTACGGCGGCACGAGCGAAGTGCATCGCAGCCAGATCGCCGAGCGCAATCTCGGTCTGCCGCGCACCCGCGCCTGAAGGAGTTCGACGTGACTGACGCTCCGCATCTGCTGGTTCAGGAAGACGGCGGCATTCTCATCGCGACGCTGAATCGCCCGGACAAGCTCAACGCGATCAGCGCCGACATGATGGGCCTGTTCGAGGCGGCGCTGCATCGCTTCCGCGATACGCCGGAACTCAAGGTCATGCTGATTCGCGCGACGGGGCGATACTTCTGCGCGGGCGCCGACCTGCGCGGCGGCGATCAGGGGCCGTCGAAAACGGCGTCGCAGATTCGCGAGAAGCATCGTCTGCGGCTGCACGGCATGCATCGCATCTACGACGAGATGGAGGCGATCGAAAAGCCCATCGTCGTGGCGCATCAGGCCGCGTGCGTCGGCGGCGGCCTCGAACTGTCGCTGTCCTGCGATTTCCGTCTCGCTGCGAAGAGTGCGAGCTATGCGTTTCCGGAAGGCAGGTTCGGCGTGCTGCCGGCATCGAACGGCGTGAGCCGGCTGGCGCGCCTCATCGGCACGCACTGGACGCGCTATCTCATCATGGCGAACCTGCCCGCGAGCGCCGACAAGGCGCTGATCATGGGGCTGGTGCATGACGTCTTCCCCGACGAAACGTTCGAGGACGACGTGATGACATTCTGCCGCCACCTGGCGCAGCAGAACGGCGAGCAGATGGGCGCCGCGAAGCTCGCCATCGAACTCGCGCACGACGTCGGTCTCGCGCAGGCGCGCAACGTCGAGCGCCTGGCCAACAGCGCACTGATGCTGAATCCGGAATATCTCGCCGGCATCGAGCGCTACATCCAGGGCATCGGCGGCAAGGGCAAGGACAAAGGCTAGCGGACTGTAACCGTCGAATCGGTAGCGGCGCTTCGGCTCCCTCCTCCGCGTAGCGGGGGAGGGTTGGGGTGGGGGCCTACATCGACGCCACGGAGATCCCATCCACTCACACTGCCGCCGCGGACGAATGTGTCGGAGCTGCTGATCCGGCCGACGTCGGATACCAAGGGCATGTAGTCGCAGGCTACCCGTGAGTCGTCTGCTGCTGACCCAGCTTCATGGCGGGATCGTAGTCGCTGCTCGCGATATCCCGGAACGCCAGCATCTGCGGCAGTTTGGCCGAGGCGCCGTCGTAGAAGCCGCTTTCCGGGACGAAGTCCTTCGGATTGCGGAAGGTACCGAACAGGATGTCGAAGAGCGGCAGATCGGAATAGTTGTAGTGATGGATGCCGCGGCCGTGATGGACGCTGTGACTCTCGGGCCGCTGCAGGAAATACCCCAGCCATTGCGGCGTGCGGATGTTGGTGTGCTGGAAAATGGCCAGGAACATCGTCGCGTACAGGAAGTAGGTCACTGCCTGCGCGCTCAATCCCACGACGACGGTCAGGCTGAGGCTGCTCAGGAAGGTGAAGCCGACGATGTCCAGCGGGCTGAAGTAGAAGGCGCCGAAGCTGTCCACCCGTTCCGCGCTGTGGTGCATCTGGTGGAAGGAGCGCCATAGCCAATGGCTCCGGTGCATCGCCCGATGCCAGACATAGACCAGCAGTTCGAACACCAGTACGCCGATGCCCGCCCCGGCGAAAGGGTGGAGGCCTTCCAGGTTGAAGAGCTGGTACTGCGAGAGCGAGTCGCTCCACAGCAGCGGCAGGTAGGAGGAAAGGAAGAAGTAGAGCGTGAACACCGCCAGGGCCCTCGGAATCCAGCCCTTGACCCTGGGCAGACGGCGCGCCGGAAACAGCGCCTCCAGCAGTATCAGTGCACCATAGAGTGCAAGTGCGGTCAGCGAAACGGGGTCCAGCAGGATCTGCAGCGGCGTAGGCATGGGACTCTCCCTTCTTGTGGTGTCAACGGTCCCACGTTGGCCTCGCTGCACGGTCCCTGCATGAGGGACAGATCATTTTTCGGTAATTTCTCGATAACGGTTCCCTTTGGCGGGTTCATGCCGAACGTTGCCCGCGCTGCCGGCGGGGGTTTTTTTACTTTCCCTTTGGCGGGTTCATGCCGAACGTTGCCCGCGCTGCCGGCGGGATTTCTGTCGCTCGGCTGCACCGTCCGCCTGACGATACTGAACAAAGGCTATGACGTTGCCGTCGACATCACGCACATGGAAATCGATGCCGCCCCACGCCTGTCTGACGAGCCGCTGAGCAAATTCCACGCCGCGCCGTTCGTACTCTTCAAAGAGCATCTTCACGTTCCGGACCTCTATGGTCGCCAGGATCAGCGATCCCTCGAGCGCAGCCAATGCGGCGAAGTTCGGTTCGTGCACGAACCGCAGATGAAGGCGCGAACGATCGCGTGAAACGGAGCCGTAGAAGGGCGGATGCCCGTGGAGAAAGTCGACCTGGAAGGCGAGCTTGTCCGCATAGAAGGCGGCGGCCTTCCTGACGTCCCTGACGAACAGAATCGGCACAGTGCCCAGGAGGGTTGGCTCGCCTTCGATCGGTGCCGCCGTCGGCTTGACGTCGATGGTTGATGCCCGGAGCGCCGCCCAATTCCTGAAGCCGGCTTCCACCGCCACGATTTCCTGTGCGATGGTCAGCGGCAACGGCGTATTCAGCGCTTCAATGTCAGTGAGATGGCGATAGCGATCGAGCAGCCGAAATTTTTCGCCGATCGAGAAGTTGCGTTCGCGATGCCAGCGAACCAGTTGCTTTGCCTGCTTCCGGAAAGTATCGAGGGTGGGCATGGGTGCTCTCCTGCTGAAATTTCAGCGGGCGGGCAAAGCCCTTTCGGCAACTACGCCGATGCACCCCGTAGAGCGGGCGAAGAAAAACATGCGTCGCAAAACTTGTCAATTGATGTGCTGGAGAAGGTCTGCTCAGTCGCAGTGGAAGTAAAAGCGGTTGCCGTCGACGTCCTCGACAGTGAACTGGCGCAAACCCCATGGCTTCTTCTCCAGGGGTTCGACAATGCGCGCACCCATCGAGCGCAGCTCGTTGTAGGTGGCAATTCCGGGACCGGCAGGCCAAATGACGTTGCTGGTTCGTTCTGGTTCATGACGTCCGCTCCTGCATGAGACAGAGGCTCAGTGCAACGCCAGTGAGGCTATTCCTTGACGACGAGCACGCCCGTCAGCGCACCGATGAACAGGCCAGCCAACGCAGCCGGCCAGATGTTTCCAGTTGCGAAAAGTCCGGCAGCTGCGCCGCACATGAAGCCAGCCAGCGCCCAAGCGCCTCGCTTCTGATGTTTCCTGCGCTGCTTCTGTCGTTCGACCCATTGCTCTAGCGCCCTGCGCTGGTCATCGATGCGGGGCGCAAGTAGCGCGTCGCCTGCTGCTTCTGCCTGTTGCCGGTCCATTGCTTCTTCCTTCTTCTGGTCGTTCGATTTCGTCCTGCCACGAGCCACAATCTACTGGCAGCGTCAGCATGACTTCGTGTTGAGATAGGCGTACTCACCGACAAAAAAGACATCGATGATCGGTGAGTAATTTACCAAGTCCTCCACGCTGAATCCTTGTTCGCGATACCAGCGAGTCTCGGGTGCGCTCATTATCCGCTTCCTTTCCGCCCGATCCGTCACTTCGACAGCTTTCGCAGTCAGGCGGCATAGCACGGATTCCTTCAAGCAGAACTCGAAATGCGGATTGGCCTTCAGGTTCGCCAACCAACTGCGACTCTTTCGCGGACCCAGCGAGCCGTCGGCAGACGGCGTGCCGCAAATGACGATACGGCCGTCGATATTCGTAAACCAGATTTCCGTTACACGATGCAATCCCGTTCTGGCGCCGATGGTAACGATGTCGATGAGCCGGTCCGTTCTCAGCGCTTCTCTCAAGTCCACGCCTTCGACTCCATATTCTTCTGAGGCGTAACGCCGTCGCTGTCGCGCGAGCAACGTCGCTTCGCAGTTGCGAGTCGGAGTCGCCGCTCGTCAGCAGGCACGCTGGCTGGCGCCGAAGACGTTGCCTTCTGGATCGTGGCCCAGAAAGAAGTTGGCATTTCGGTCTGCCCATTCGGGTGGGACATCATCGACCTGTCCACCCAGTAGCCGTGCCGCCCGCCGACTGTCTTCGATGCTTTGAACGGGAAAGTCCAATCTGATGGCGCCCCGGATGCGGCGCTCCGGCGGCTGTTGTGCTGTCACCTCGTCCGCGGTGTGCTCTGGAATCTGGTGGACGATGAGATGGAAACCATGCCCATCCAAGACCCAGTGGTGTTCGTCGCTGGCGCTGCAAGCCAGCCCGAGCGCCTGAGAATAGAATGCAGCAACTCTTTTCAGATCTTTCGCAAACAGAACTGCGCTTACGTTCGAAGATTCCATGTCGCTCTCCTCGTCATGCCTGCCAACGTCCACGTTGCGCCACGAGCAAGAGCAATGGCGATCTGCTCTGCCTGTGGGGCCGGCTTTAGCCGGCCTGAAAACAGTCAGGCTAAAGCCTGACCTACAGAATCCCCAGTCCTGACATCCCAGGACTTCACGGCAGTCAAACTACCTAAACCTCGACCTTGAAACCAAGCTCAATTTCCGAAGCGGGCCTGCCACCCCGCAAGCCCCAGTTTTCTCGCGGAACCTCATTGAGGATGATCGTGACATGACTCGCCGGAATGCCCAGCTCCTCGAGCCGCTCGGTAATGCCCCGAGAGATTGCGCTTGGCGTCCAGCGAACGTCCAGCAAACGCAGTTACCGTGATGACGGTATAGCACTCCGGCCTGGTCAGATCGGATGAGCAGATGAACCGGTGAGGCTCATACGACACGAGCCGGACACAGCGGTCTTGCTCGGGAATCTTGAAACCTTCGACGAGCGCCGCCTGCACCGCTTCGACGATGCCGGCTTCTTGCTCCGGACGGTAGGAGCGGCGAACTTCTATCAAAGTGCTTGGCATGGCGATTCCTTGGGGCGGAAGACTTCGACGTCGAAGGCGGGCGGCTGCATGGGCATCGGCAACAGGTCAAAGTCGGCTGCATTTCGCAAGAAAAGCGAACGTACTTCACGCGTTGGCTAGCCCGCAATCGCACCGACCATGCCCGCGACTGCCGTTCTGAACGCTGCCCGCGGATCGGCTGCTTGCGTGATGGAGCGGCCGACAATGATGTGTGTCGCCCCAGACCTGCGCGCCAGTTGCGGCGTAGCGATGCGCGTCTGATCGTTTGCCGCTGCACCCGCAAGCTGAATACCGGGTGTCACGATGAGCATGCCCCGCGGAAGCTGGCTGACCAGGTAGGCTGCTTCGTTGGCCGAAGCCACCACACCATGGCAGCCGCACGCTGCCGCGAGCTTGGCCAGGCGCTCTACTTGCTCCTGAACGGAAGGAGCAAGGCCGATTTCGGGAAGGTCGTTGTCCGCCAGGCTGGTGATGACGGTCAGCGCCAGCACCTTGAGGTTGGGGAACGGCGCTGCGGCAGCGACGGCGGCGCGAAGCACGGCCGAACCGCCCGAAGCATGGACAGTGACCATGGAGGCACCGAGCTTGCCAGCTGCGCAGACTGCGCCGGAGACGGAGTTGGGAATCTCGTGAAGCTTGAGATCCAGGAAAACGTGCTTGCCGAGCGTGACCAGTTCGCGAACGACACCCGGACCTTCCTCGGTGAGCAACTGCAGGCCGACCTTGTAGAACGAAGCCTCGACCCCGAGCGAGTGGACCAGGGCGATGGCTTCGGTCCCGGTAGGGAAGTCCAAAGCGACGATGACAGGTGTGGGCATGGTGCTGTTTGTTTGTGTGCGGGCGGGCCAACGCCCGGATCAAATCGTGCTCTCGCCTAACGCTTGTTGGCGTACATGCGCTCTAGACCAATACAGGTTGCAAAGCTGATCCAACTGCCTGCGTTCAAAGTAGAACCCGAACCGGACTGAGAGCCGATAACCCAGTCCCGGTGCAACACCCACCACGGACCCAATGACGCCTTTGACGGATGCGAACTCTGGCGCATGGGCGGGCTGAACAATGATCTGGCAGTCCGGGTACTGCGGTAGCTCAAACACCGCTTTTCCATCCTCACCCTGCCGCAACCTGTCCAGGTCCCGGACGAATGCTGCCAGACGAATTGCATCAAAGTGGAATGATGAGGATCCTTTGAAACCATCGGCCTCGGTCGCAATCACTGCGTATCCGGCCTCTTCATGGTCGCCCATCAGAAGTGCTTGCAACGTCAGCGATCCATGCGGACCTCCAAGTTCCAGAATCTGATGCTCTTGTGATTCGTTCTCCATGGCTAACGGCGTAGGTAGGCTGCGAGCAAGAGCGCATCGGTTCTGCGAGTCGGGCGCGCAGTGCGCGCGAACTTGATCCGCTTGTTGGGGCGCAGCGCTCTCATTGGTACTGCCCGGGCACGAAGCCTGCGCACTGAATCTGCTCTGATGTAGCGGCAACAAACAACCTGCGGCCTGAGGCACCGCAGACAGTACACGGCTACGATTCTGCTTGCTTCCAGGTTGGATGCATTCGGAAAGAAAGTCCCGACCTCTTCGCATTCCGCGGCGATATGTCCGCAGCGTGTGCATGCTACGAGCATCGGGTGGCCTTGCCCACAGCATGGACATGGCAGATTCGAGCGCCAGCTTGGCGTAGTGATCTGCATTCTTTCTCCTTAAGACGCTGTTGTTGAGCCGCGCGGCGCCTTTCGGCTCGTCGGCTCTTGAGCAAACTTGTTATGGCTCTGATGCAGATTGCGCAGCGGCATACGCTTCAAGAGGAACGGCCTCGTACGTAATGGAGATGCCCAACATCTCGCTCTTCATGCGGCCTGGGGGATTCTTCTCCGGATACTGAATAACAAGCCGATGTGGATTAAGCCAGCGCACCGTGGGACCAACGCCCTCGGGATACGCCGACTCCGCATAGAAAACAGCAGTACTGTCGGAGTCACCGTGCTGGAACGTGGCGCCAGGAACCCAGACGTGGACCTCATCGTAGATGGCGCCAAGGCCAAACCCAAGGGCATTGTCTACAGCCTCCACCGTTGCCTCGTGTTTCAAATCCGGCGAAGCAAAGCGTCGCGATTCGAGAACCACGGGCACTCCGTCAGTGCAGCCAGCACAAGCGATGGCTCCAGCCATCAACAACCCCAGCTCGCATCGAGGGTTCTTCATGCGCGCAATCTCAGTCCTGCCGTTCGACGTAAAGGGCGGTGACCTGCGCGTCGGCGTGCCCCTTGACGGAGGTCAGGTCCCATTGGAAGAGAGGATGAGCTCAAGCATGACTTCGCCTTTCGCATTGAACTTGCCGGTAGGCCTGAAACCGAAACGCCTGTAGAACGGCTCAGGACAGCCCGGACCAGGAACATAAGAAGTACTCAAGGACGCAAAGACTTGCTTGCTTCGCACATGTGAGATGACCTGCTCGAGTCCAGCCTTGCCTGTGCCCTGACCTTGGAATCTGGCGTCGATCATGAATCGCCACAGGCCCACCTTCGGCTGTGATGGTGGATTGGCTCTGAGCGTTTCATCCCGCAGCATGACGAAGCCCGCCGGGGATTCCCCTTGATAGATCGCCCTGTACCACGCTTCCTGAGAGAAGAGCGCCTCGGCAAGCGAAATTGCATTGCCTGCCACAAAGTGCGCCTGTTCCGGTCTGACCGATAGACTCGTTATCTGACGCACCGTATCAGCAGTGATCTCGCGGAGGGTAATGACTGGCATGGGATGTGTGCTCTGGTGCCTAACGCCACCGCTGTGGCGCGGGCAGAGGCGCCTCGCCTCTGCGAGTCGGAGCCACCGTGTTTGGGGGCACGCCGCAGCTATTAATGCGTAAGTGCATAGGTTCCTGTTCCGACAGCAACCCAGAACGCCAAACCAACGACTACAACAATCCCGCCGTCCGGGTCCAACGATACCGCCGACAATCGCCGCTGGACCGAACAAAAATCGGCTCAGGATTACCGCCTATCTTTGCCCAACCAAGAGAGTCCAGAAGTATCCCTCGGTCGTGTCCTCTTGTACGCCATTGTTAGGGCGCATACGTGCAGTCGGTAACCTCGATGCCGTATGGAATGAACAATGTGAGTTCAGCAACGTCTGTGCGTTCCCACTGAACTCGGCCCTCAAGACCCCCAAGCTTGATGCGACACTTGGTTCCCATTGCCTGGACTATGCGAGCATTTTCCTCGGAGATCTTTGCGAGGATGTCGTAGCGATATCGCTCCGGATTCACGATGCTCAGACCAATGTCGCCGAGAGGCTCAATTTCTGTTCGCCCGGCAAGCTGCGCACGTCCAATGAACGCACGCAGCTCTGCAATCCGTTCCTTCGCATTATCACTGGCAGCCAATGTCGTCTTGACGAATATGTCGATCGTGCTCGTATCGGTACGCTTCTTGTCTTCCAGAATCTGAAGAGACTCGTCGTTGAGTTCCACTGGTTCCAGAAACCCCTCTCCATACGATAGGGCTATGCGCTTCTCCGATGATGCGCGTCTGAGCATCGCATCGATCGTGGAGATGATTTCCTTCTTACGAAGCTCCGGGGATCGGCTGTCATTGACAAGGCGGATCTCTTGTACCAGAAAGTCCGCAGATTTCTTGATTGTCACTGCAGGCATTTCACTGTATTCGCCAGAGCGCATACCAGTGACAACGATTTCTTCCATCTGCGCATTTGCGGAGAATGCAACGAGCATCGCGATCCAAACGAAGAATGCATGTGATTTCATTGTTCTTCCTCCTTCCTCCTTCTCGGCCAACGCCGCCAATATGCCGCGAACAGAGTGCATCGCACTTGGTGGAGTCGGGCGCGCAGTACGCGCGAACTTGATGCGGTTAGGTTTCATTGCTTTCTTTACGAGGACTTACCTTGTCGAAGAACCAACCTCCCTTGTAGAAAGCATCCACAAGCGGACCGCCGGAAGCTACGAAGATGAGCTCAACAATCAACGCCAGCTTCTGCAGTGCAGTGAAGCGCTGAGAATGGCGCTCCCTCCACTTTGTCTTGAGAGCAATGCGACGCGATGCACGCGACCTCGCGTTCGACTGTGAAACCGTGTGCTTTGCTCTTGACCTTGCCACGGCTCGGCGCTGTTGGCGAGAGACATGCACTTCTTTAAACCTGCCGTTTGCTAGAGCGCAAGGCCGTGTTCCACGGCAAATGCCCTGATCGCCGCCGCAGACTCTTGTGGTTTTGTTTGCAGCAAGAAATGAGGTCCGTCAATTGAATCCACCTTGCTCCCTGGTACATGCGCTGAGATTACCGCCGATGCAGCGGGAAAGACCACCCTGTCTTGACAAGCACGGAGGTACAACAGCGGGACGTGGATGCGACATAGAGAGGATGTCTTGTCTGCAGACAGAACAGCCTTGAGTCTTGCTCTCCACACCTTCGGTGCCACGCTGTCGATGGCATGGCGAAGCAGCACGTCTTTGGCGGCGGAACGAAAGCGACCAAACAAGACTCGGGAAGTCAGGAGCATCGGAGCACGCCAAAGCGGCAACAGGCTGATGGGCCTGGTCCACTGCAACGCAAATGACGGAACGGGCAACCTCGCGAAGGTGCAGACCAGGACGACCGCCTTGAGTTGTGGCGGAGGACTCGCCGCCAATGCGATGGCCAGTGGGCCGGAGAAGGATTCCGCCAACAAGACGAACGGTTCATCGCCGGGAAGGAGTGAGCGCACATGTTGCTCCAGCTCTTCATACCCCAATGGCTGATCCGTCGGATAGGAGACAACGACCGATCTGCATCGCAGCTCCGAAACGAACTCATCGAAGAGCAAGCCGGATCCGTCCATTCCCGGCAGGAGAACTACTGCTGCCACTCTTCTTGCACCCTAACGTCGGCCACGTAGGTCATCACGCGCGCGTTTGCGCGTCGCCTCTTGAACGCATCGTTGGGCCTTCTTGCTCGCAAGCCAACCACCGCCAGCGCCGAGGACGCCCGCGACAGCAATTGCAAATAATGATTCGACTGCCGTGATCCAATAAGCCTCGAACCATGGGTACACGGTGTGTCCCGCAAGAATTGCCAGCGTGAGAGACGAAGCTGCCGCAACCGCGCCCGATGCGGCACGGCCTGCCACATAACCAACAAGCGAGACCAGAGCGATGAAGACAACCACTGCCGTCCAATGCCAGAACACGGGGCGGAAGTCATCGCAGACGAGCATTCCGTAGACGCTCTCTCCGGGCTCGGCTAGCTGAATTGGTTTTGCCGAACGATCCATATTCAGCAGGCAGGGACTTCTGAACGGCATCCACATTAGGAGAGCAATGGAACCGGCAACAGCGGCGAGCGCAGATGTTCGGAAATGCTTACTCATAAACCCAACGCCGGCTATCACGCGCGTACGTCTTCGCGCGTCGCGTGCAGCAATCTGTTGGACTCCACGGAGCCATCAAAGCGCAACCGGTGTCCCGAAAAAACTACTGTAGCGCTCGACGATTCGCTGCATACCTGTCGCAATCTCTGTGTTTGCATAGTCTTCGTTTCCACGCAGAGCGCCGGCCTTCGACGACGACACGATCCGATCGGCAATCGCGCCCTTCGCTCCCTCAAATACCTCGTAGCTGATGCAGTCGGGATGCTTCGCCATCCATTCCGCAGTCTGTCGGCGCTATGAACTCGTCTCGTGTCGCCGAGCCTTTCAGTTGCGAAACAACAATCTGGACGAACGTTTCCTTGGTCATGACTCTGCTCCGCTCATTCTCTCAAGTCCAACGCCATCGCTCGCGCGAGTGCGTCTTTGCGTACTTGATGCGCTGGTTAGAGCGCATTGATGGCATGGCGGACGTAGTAGTTATCGAATTCTGTCTGCTCAACCAGGACAAACCCGTGCCGCACATAGAAGCGATTGGAGTCGCTTTCCCGTAGCGCGCCCACCCGAACGAAGCAAGCGGCCCGATCGGCCAGGGCGAAGACTTCTGCCAGAACGGCAGCGCCAACACCTTGGCCCTGATAGCCTGGTTTGATGTAGAGGTGGTCCAGAAGCAAGCCGCCTGCTTCTGGCTTGACGACAAAGAAGCCGACTTTCTTGCCGGCGAAGAGGATGTGGCGCGTGTGGGCAGGCGAAAAGGCCGAGAGGAAACGCTCTCTGGCTCGCTGCGGATCGAATCTTCCAATGCGCTCCAGGCTCTCCCGCATTGCCTCGACGCGGATGGCTGCGAGATCCTCGGCGTCGGATGCCACTGCATTCTCGAAGGTGACTGGGCTTTGCATTGGCGGCGGGCTCGTTCTTAACGCGCTCTCGCGCGATCGCTCGCGCGTCGCGTGCAGCAGTTTGTTCGGCAGAAACGACTGGTTGGGCGTTCGCCTTCGCGAACGAGAAGCGGCCCGATGCTATTCAGCGATTCCGCTGTCGCATGTTTCATGCTTCTTCTCCTTCGGTCCAACGCGCGAATCAAGTATCAGCCGGCCTCATTTCAGAGTCAGGCTGAAGCCTGACCTACAGAAACCCCCATGCAGGGACGTAGAGCCCCGGATCATCGGGATTCTCCGGTTCGGGATCGCTGCAATCTCTGGATCAGCGCGATGCATTCGCGCGCCAGCGTCGCCTTGTGCTCGCTCGTGCGCATGATCGTCGATGCGACGACGAAGCGCGGATCGTTCGTCGCCAGCGCCGCGTCCGCTTCGTCGATGAGCACGGCATCGAGGAAGTCGCCATAGAGATTCGCGATCACATCGGCGGCAGGATGCACGCCGAGTTCCTTCATTATTTTCGCCGTGGGACCCTTGATGGCGCTGCCGGCCACGATGGGAGAGACGGCGATGACCGGCGCCTGCAGCGTGCGCAGGCGTGCGCGCAGTTCGGCAATGGCGAGCATGGGCTCGATGCTCAGATACGGATTGGACGGACAGACGATCACGCCGGCGAGCTGCGGGCTGGTCAGCGTGTCGCGAATGAGCGGTGCGAGCGTGGCGGTCTCAGCGCCTTCGTAGCGGATCGAGCGCACGACGGGTTCGCAGCGACGTCGCACGAAGTAATGCTGGAAAGCGAGATGGCCTTCATCGGTGTCGAGCGTCGTTCGTACCGGTTGATCGCTGACCGGCGACAACGCGAGAGGCACGCCCAGGCGTCGCGCGAGGTCGGCGTTCGCCTGGCTCAACGTGAGTCCGTTATCGAGCAGTTGCCGGCGCAACAGGTGCAGTGCGACGTCGCGATCACCCAGGGTGAACCAGCCGTCGCCGCCCAGGCGGCGAAGCTCCTCCATGACGCCCAGACTCTCATCCGCGCGGCCCCAGCCCTGCTGGGGATGGACGACGCCGGCCAGCGTGTACAGCACGGTGTCGAAATCGGGACAGATCGTCAGGCCCAGATGTTCGAAGTCGTCGCCGACATTCACTGCGACGACCAGCGCGTCGGGCGGCAGCACCTGTGCCAGTCCGCAGACGAGCTTCACGCCGCCGATGCCGCCGCACAGGGCGAGATAGCGTGCGGATCCTGGATCGTTCGTACTCATGGCAATCGTCATCTGCAGGCAAGGATGCTGCCGTGAAGCGTGGGATGTGCATGCTATCCTCGATCCGTCGCGACTGACCATCATCCTGACGGATCGCAATGGCAACATGCGGAGGAGCGATGAGCGTGCAGCTTGACCACTACCGACTTCTCGGGCGCTCCGGCCTGCGCGTTTCGCCGCTGTCGCTCGGCACCATGACCTTCGGTGTCGCGCAGGGCTGGGGCAGCACGCCCGCCGACGCGGAAGCGATCTTCAATCTGTACGCCGAGCGCGGCGGCAACTTCATCGACACCGCGAACTTCTACGCCAGCGGCGATTCGGAACGCACGCTCGCCGGACTCGTGCGCGGCAGGCGCAACCGCTTCGTCATCGCGACCAAGTACAGCCTGACCATGCGGCCGGGCGATCCGAACGCCAGCGGCAATCATCGCAAGAACATGATGCAGTCGGTCGAGGACAGCCTGCAGCGCCTCGGCACCGACTACATCGATCTGCTGTATCTGCACGTCTGGGACAGTCGTACGCCGGTGGAGGAAATCCTGCGCGCCTTCGACGATCTCGTGCGCACCGGCAAGGTGCTGTACGTCGGCGTCTCCGATCTGCCGGCGTGGCAGGCGTCGCGCATGCAGGCGATTGCGGAGTTGCGCGGCTGGAGTCCGCTGGTGGCGCTGCAGATTCCGTACAGCCTCATCGAACGCACGGTCGAGCGCGAGTTGATGCCGATGGCGCTCGAGATGGGCATGGGCGTGATGCCGTGGTCGCCGCTCGGCGGCGGCGTGCTTACCGGAAAATATCAGGCGACGGATCTGAAGCCGTCTGCGCCCGGTGCGACGATGGACTCGCGCAAGAACATCAATGTCGCGACGGGACGGTTGTCGGAACGCAGTCTTGCCATCGCCGCAGTGGTCTCGACCATCGCGCAGGAACTGAGTCGCACGCCTGCGCAGGTGGCGCTGGCATGGACGCTGCTCAATCCATCGGTGACCTCGCCGATCCTCGGCGCGCGGACGCTGGTGCAGTTCGAGGACAATCTCGGCGCGCTGGAGATCCGCTTCAGCGACGATCAGGTCGCGCGACTGAACTCGGTGAGTCATGTGGAGCCGGGGTTTCCGCAGACGATGCTGCAGGGGCTGGCGATGGACATGATGTTCGGTGGCGTGAAGGTCGCACGGCGCAGCGTCTGACTCTT
>OEIU01000346.1_pt1 | contig 45571 bp, 37 predicted proteins | sample 1539221 | NCBI WGS metagenome assembly OEIU01 (sample SAMN03792071, study PRJEB22550) | activated sludge metagenome | feature: wastewater treatment plant; material: activated sludge; isolation source: Wastewater treatment plant of a petroleum refinery complex | place: Argentina: Zarate | collected... | reverse complement strand
GTCCCCTTCGTCTAGAGGCCTAGGACACCACCCTTTCACGGTGATTACAGGGGTTCGAATCCCCTAGGGGACGCCAGTCGAAAGCCCGCTGCAGATCAATGACCTGCAGCGGGCTTTTCTTTGTGCTGCGCGCTCGGAGAAGCCGAGACTCAGTTGGCGCCGCCCATCACCTGGCTGAAGCCGCCGTCGACGTAGGTGATCTCGGCCGTCACGCCGGCGGCGAGGTCGGACAGCAGAAATGCGGCGACGTTGCCGACGTCATCGATCGTGACGTTGCGGCGCAGCGGGGCATTGCGCTCGACGATATCGAGGATGCGGCCGAAATCCTTGATGCCGGTTGCCGCGAGCGTCTTGATCGGGCCGGCCGAAATGCCGTTCACGCGCACGCCGCGCTCGCCCAGGCTCACCGCAAGGTAGCGCACGCTCGCTTCGAGCGATGCCTTGGCCAGACCCATCGTGTTGTAGTGGGGGACGCTGCGCACGCTGCCGAGGTAGCTCAATGTGAGGAGCGCGCTGCCGGTGCGCAGGCGCGGCGCAGCGGCCTTCGCGAGCGCCGGGAAGCTGTAGCTCGAAATGTCGTGCGCGATGCGAAATGCCTCGCGCGACAGGCCGTCGAGGAAGCTGCCGGAAATCGCCTCCTTCGGCGCGAATCCGATCGCATGCACCAGGCCGTCGAACTCCGGCCAAGCGGCGCCGAGCTGCTCGAACAGGCGGGCGATCTGCGCATCGTCCGAGACATCGCAGTCGAAGGCCAGCTCCGAGCCGAACTCGCGCGCGAAGCCCTCGATGCGCTCCCGAAACCGCTCGCCCTGGTAGCTGAATGCGAGCTCGGCGCCCTCACGATGACAGGCGCGCGCGATGCCGTAGGCGATCGAGCGGTTGGACAGTACACCCGTGATCAGAAGTCGCTTCCCGGCCAGGAATCCCATGCTTTCTCCGATATGACTGAAGACGAAACTGGCGGATTTTGGCATGCGCCCCGCAGTTCGCCGGCAATGCGCCGCTTGACGCCGCGCACTTGCACTCGCAAGCACGAGCAACGTCCCCGGCGCGCCCAAGCGTGGTTCGATCGGGCGCATGGCGCCGTCACCCGCGCGGTGCAGGCGGATGTGAACTTCGATGCCGGCGTCGATGCGGCGTGGCAAACGGACGCCGGCGGAGTCGGCCTTGCCGCTTCAGGTCTGCGCGTCGTTGGCGCCGATACCGAGCGAAAGCGGGGCTTGGCCCTGGGCGGCGTGGCGGTCACGATCGTCTCCGGCAGGAGCAAGCTCGACAGCCGTGCCGCAAGGCCCGGCATGCCGCCCATTGCGTAGACGTCGCTGATCGCGTTCGTCGCCGCGATGCGGCCGAAGTCGAACGGATCGTCGACGATGGGCATGAAGAAGTCGGTCGTCGCGATCAGTGCCTGCTCGTCGTCGAACTGGGAGGCCACGGCATCGTCGGCAGCTTGGTGCGCGGCGCCCTCGATTCGTGCATGCGGCGCCCGCCGGCCGCAGCCGGCCGCCTCGATTCGAGGCGTTTGCCGCCTCGGCGCGACTCGATCAACCGCGCGATCGGGATGCGATGACGCATCGCCGCTTGCGCTCGGGCGCGAGGCCGGCGACTGCCCGTCAACCCCTCGATGGGCGCCATCTGGCTTTCGCCAGGCACATATCTCGTTGAAAGAGACTTTGTCTTGTGCAGTGCCGCACATAGCGCTACAATGCGCTTTTCGCAAGAAAGCTGCGTGGGCGGATTCTTCCAGCCCACTTTTTTTTGGGCGGGCGAACCGCGCGGCAGCAAGGCGAGTCCGGTTCATGGTGAGCCGGGCTTGCCCGATGTCTGGCAGACGATCGGCAGGAGAAGGCGGCAAAAGTCAATGACGTGGCAGAGCGTCGTCGAAGGCACGGTACGGGGCCTGGGCTATGAACTCGTGGATATCGAGATGTCCGCGGGCGGGCTGCTGCGCGTCACGATCGACCGTGTGCAGGGCGACCCGGCGGGCGAGTTCATCGTCGTCGACGACTGCGAGAAGGTCACGCGCCAGCTCCAGCATGTGCTCGAGGTCGAGAACCGCGGCTACCAGCGCTTGGAGGTTTCCTCGCCCGGGCTGGACCGGCCGCTGAAAAAGGCGGCCGACTACGCGCGTTTTGCGGGTGAGCGGATCGCGCTGACGTTGAAGGCGCCGCTCGCGGGTCGCAAGCGGTACAGCGGCACGCTGCTGCCACATCCCTCCGGGGACGGCTGGCAGTTGCAGCTCGACGCCGATCCGGAGCCTGCGGAGCGCCCCAGGTCGCGCAAGCCTGCCGCCGCGCCGCCACATGAAGCGGTCGCCCGGGTGCTCGATTTCCGGTTGGACGAAGTGCGTGAAGCCCGGCTCGTGCCGGAGCTCGATTTCAAGGGCCGCCGCTTCCTGCCGGTGGCGCCGCAGGATGCTGCGCAGGCCGGTGGCGGCGCAGGCGGTGTGGATGGAGGTCGCTGAGAATGAATCGCGAAATGTTGATGCTGGTGGATGCGATTGCGCGCGAGAAGAGCGTCGAGCGCGAAGTCGTCTTCGGCGCCGTCGAGGCCGCGCTTGCCTCCGCCACCAAGAAGCTGCACGGCGGCGAGATCGACGTGCGCGTGTCGGTCGATCGCGAGACCGGGGACTACGAGACCTTCCGCCGCTGGCACGTCGTTCCGAACGAGGCGGGCCTGCAGATCCCGGACGCCGAAGTGCTGCTCTTCGAGGCGCAGGAGCAGATCGCCGATATCGAGGTCGATGACTATATCGAGGAGCCGATCGAGTCGGTGACGATCGGGCGGATCGGCGCGCAGGCAGCCAAGCAGGTCATCCTGCAGAAGATCCGCGATGCCGAGCGCGAGCAGTTGCTGACCGACTTCCTCTCGCGCGGCGACAAGATCTTCGTCGGCAGCGTAAAGCGGCTCGACAAGGGCGACATCATCGTCGAATCGGGCCGCGTCGAGGGGCGCTTGCGCCGCAGCGAGATGATCCCGAAGGAGAACCTGCGCATCGGCGACCGCGTGCGGGCAGTCATCCTCGAGGTCGATGCGACGCTGCGCGGTCCGCAGATCATCCTGTCGCGCAGCGCGCCGGCGTTCATGATCGAACTCTTCGCGCTCGAAGTGCCCGAGATCGAGCAGGGACTGCTCGAGATCAAGAGCTGCGCCCGCGATCCCGGATCGCGCGCCAAGATCGCCGTCGTCAGCCACGACCGGCGCGTCGATCCGATCGGCACCTGCGTCGGCGTGCGCGGCTCGCGCGTCAATGCGGTGACGAACGAACTGGCGGGCGAACGCGTCGATATCGTGCTGTGGTCCGACGATCCGGCGCAGTTCGTGATCGGCGCGCTCGCGCCCGCGAATGTGCAATCGATCGTCGTCGACGAAGAGCGCCATGCGATGGATGTGGTGGTCGACGAGGAGAACCTCGCGATCGCGATCGGCCGCGGCGGGCAGAACGTGCGCCTCGCCTCCGAGATGACGGGCTGGCGCATCAACATCATGAGTGCCGAGGAGTCCGAGGCCAAGCAGAACGAGGAGAGCGAAGCGCTGCGCAAGCTCTTCGTCGACAAGCTCGATGTCGATGTCGAGGTCGCCGACATCCTGATCGCCGAAGGCTTCACGAGCCTCGAGGAAGTCGCCTACGTCCCCATGCAGGAGATGCTCGAGATCGAGAGCTTCGACGAGGAGACGGTGACCGAACTGCGCACCCGCGCCAAGGACGCGCTGTTGACGATGGACATCATGCGCGAGGAAAAGGTCGACAAGGTTTCGCAGGACCTGCGCGACCTCGAAGGTCTGGACGCCGAGATGATCGCGCGGCTGTCGGATGGCGGTGTGAATACGCGCGACGACCTGGCCGATCTGGCGGTCGACGAGTTGACCGAGCTGTCCGGCATCGACGAGGAGCGCGCCAAGGCGCTGATCATGAAGGCGCGCGAGCACTGGTTCACCACATGAAGCAGCGCCCCTCGCCGCACCGCAAGCTACACAAGTAAGGAAAGTATCCATGGCCGTGACCACCGTTGCCCAGTTCGCTGCAGAGCTCAACCGCTCGGCCGCGGCGCTGCTCGAGCAGCTCGAGTCGGCTGGCGTGGCGAAGGCATCGAGCGACGACGCGTTGACCGAAGCGGACAAGGAGCGGCTGCTCGACCACCTGCGCTCGTCGCACGGCACGGCCGGCGCCGAACGCCGCAAGATCACCCTCACGCGCAAGTCGACGAGCGAGATCAAGCAGGCCGATTCGAGCGGCAAGGCGCGCACGATCCAGGTCGAGGTCCGCAAGAAGCGCACCTTCATCAAGCGCGACGATGCGCCCGCTGCCGAGCCGGCGGCGCCCGTGATCGACGAGGCCGAACTGACGCGTCGCGAGGAGGAAGCGCACGCGCAGGCCGAACTGCTGCGCCGCCAGGAGGCTGAACTCGCCGAGAAGCGGCGCCTGCGCGAGGAGCAGGAGCGCGCCGAGCGCGAGGCCGCCGAGCAGCGCCAGCGCGAAGCGGTCGAGAAGGCGGCCGCCGAGGTGGCCGCCGAAGCACTCGCCGCGGCCGCCGCCCCGAAGCGCAAGGTCTCCGAGAAAGCGGCGCAGAAGGCGGCGCAGAAAGCGGCCGCGGCGGCCGCAGAGAAGGCCCCCGATGTGGCGCCCGAGAAGGCGGCTGCGGACGCCGCTGCGGCTCCCGCCGCGCCCGAGACGGCGGAACCTGCCAAGCCGGCGCTGCGCGTCATCAAGGCCGCCGACGTCGTCGACGAGGAGAAGCAGCGCCTGGCCGATCTTGCCAAGCGGCGCAAGCAGGCCGAGGACGAAGCGGCGGCGATCCGCCAGATGATGAACGCGCCGAAGCGCGTTCTCGTCCCGCACAAGCCCGAGGAGCCCAAACCCGCCGCGGCCGAGATCAAGGGCACGATCCACAAGAAGGCCGGCGCGCCGGCGGCGCCGGGTGCGGCGACGGCGGCCAAGCCGGGCGAGAAGAAGTCCGTCAAGTCCGAGAAGCTGTCGTCGAGCTGGGCCGACGATGCGGCCAAGCGCAGGGGCCTGAAGACGCTCAACACCGGCGGCGCGACGCGCCCCGGCTGGCGTGCACCGCGCGGCGGACGCCGCGGCGAGCGCAACGACGGCGCGCCGTCGAGCTTCGTCGCGCCGGCCGAGTTCCAGGCGCAGGAAGTGCACGTGCCCGAGACGATCAGCGTCGCCGATCTGGCGCACAAGATGTCGGTCAAGGCCTCCGAGGTCATCAAGCAGCTGATGAAGCTCGGCCAGATGGTCACGATCAACCAGCAGCTCGACCAGGAAACGGCGATGATCGTCGTCGAGGAGATGGGCCACAAGGCCTTCGCCGCCAAGCTCGACGACCCCGAGGCCTTCCTCGAAGAAGGCGCCGATGATAGCGGCGCCGCGGCGCTGCCGCGCGCGCCGGTCGTCACCGTGATGGGCCACGTCGATCACGGCAAGACCTCGCTGCTCGACTACATCCGGCGCTCGCGCGTCGCGGTCGGCGAGGCGGGCGGCATCACGCAGCATATCGGCGCCTATCACGTCGAAACGCCGCGCGGCATGATCACTTTCCTCGACACCCCGGGTCACGCCGCGTTCACCGCGATGCGTGCGCGCGGCGCGAAGGCGACCGATATCGTCATCCTCGTCGTCGCCGCCGATGACGGCGTGATGCCGCAGACCAAGGAAGCCATCTCGCACGCGAAGGATGCGGGTGTGCCGCTCGTCGTCGCGATGAACAAGGTCGACAAGCCCGAGGCGAATATCGAGCGGCTCAAGTCCGAACTGGTCGCCGAAGGCGTCGTGCCGGAAGAGTTCGGCGGCGATTCGCCCTTCGTGGCCGTCTCGGCCAAGACCGGCTCGGGGATCGACCAGCTGCTCGAACAGGTGCTGCTGCAGGCCGAGGTGCTCGAGCTCACGGCGCCGGTCGATGCGCCGGCCAAGGGTCTCGTCATCGAGGCACAGCTCGACAAGGGCCGCGGCCCGGTCGCGACGGTGCTCGTCCAGTCGGGCACCTTGAAGCGCGGCGACGTCGTGCTCGCCGGTTCGAGCTATGGCCGGGTGCGCGCGATGCTCGACGAGGACGGCAAGACGTGCGCCGAGGCCGGGCCGTCGATCCCGGTCGAGATCCAGGGCCTGACCGAAGTGCCGCAGGCGGGCGACGAGTTCATGGTCCTCGCCGACGAGCGCCGTGCGCGCGAGATCGCGACCTTCCGCCAGGGCAAGTACCGCGACGTGAAGCTCAATCGCCAGCAGGCGGCGAACCTCGAGAATATGTTCGACACGAGCGGCCCGTCGCAGACGCTGTCGCTGATCATCAAGGCCGACGTCCAGGGTTCGCAGGAGGCGCTGTCGCAGTCGCTGCTCAAGCTCTCGACGGACGAAGTCAAGGTGCGCGTCGTGCACGGCGCGGTGGGTGCGATCAGCGAGAGCGACATCAACCTCGCGATCGCGTCGAAGGCTGTCGTCATCGGCTTCAATGTGCGCGCCGACGCCGGGGCGCGAAAGCTCGCCGAAGGCAACAGCGTCGACATCCGCTACTACAACATCATCTACGACGCGGTCGACGAGGTGAAGGCGGCGATGACGGGCATGCTCGCGCCCGAGCAGCGCGAGGAAGTCATCGGCAGCGCCGAGATCCGCAAGGTCTTCGTCGCCTCCAAGATCGGCACCGTCGCCGGCAGCATGGTCACCTCGGGTGTCGTGCGCCGCGGCGCGCGGTTCAGGCTGCTGCGCGAGAACGTCGTCGTCCATACCGGCGAGGTCGATTCGGTGCGGCGCGAGAAGGACGACGTGCGCGAGGTCAAGGAAGGCTTCGAGTGCGGCATCAAGCTCAAGAACTACAACGATATCGCCGAGGGCGATCAGCTCGAGTTCTTCGAGGTGAAGGAAGTGGCCCGAACCCTGTAGCGCGGCACTTGCTCCCCCCGAACAGGCCCCGCCCTCCGCAAAGAGGGCGGGGCTTGTGCATGGGCCGTGCGCCGAACCCGCCATGCGACACAAGCGATCCATCCCCAACCGCGGCTTTCGCATCGCCGATCAGATCCAGCGCGACCTCGCCGAGCTGATTCGCGAACTGAAGGATCCGCGCATCGGCCTCGTCACGCTGCACGCGGTCGACGTCTCGGCCGACTATGCGCACGCCAAAGTCTACTTCTCGCTCCTCGTCGGCGATGCGCAGGAGTGCGAGGCGGCGCTCAACGAGGCCGCCGGCTACCTGCGCAACGGCCTCTTCAAGCGATTGAGCATCCACACCGTGCCGACACTGCACTTCGTCTTCGACCGCACGACCGAGCGCGCGGCCGAACTGGGCGCGCTGATCCGGCAGGCCAACGCGACGCGGGCGAAGGAAGACTGAAACGTGAGTGGCCAGCGCGTCCGCAGCGTGCGCCGCCCGGTGCACGGCGTGCTGCTGCTCGACAAGCCCGCGGGCCTGTCGAGCAACGATGCGCTGCAAAAGGCGAAAAGGCTTTATCGTGCCGAGAAGGCTGGCCACACCGGCACGCTCGACCCGCTCGCGACCGGCCTGCTGCCGCTGTGCTTCGGCGCGGCGACCAAATTCTCGCAGTCCGGTCTGGACGCCGACAAGGCATATCGCGCCACGCTCGCGCTCGGCCGCACGACGAGCACCGGCGACGCCGAAGGCGAGCTGCTGCGCGAACGCGTGGTAGATGTCACGCGCGAGCAGATCGAGCGGGCCTGCGGCGCCTTCGTCGGCAATATCGCGCAGACGCCGCCGATGCATTCGGCGCTCAAGCACGAAGGCCGCGCGCTGTACGACTACGCGCGCGCCGGCATCGCGATCGAGCGCGCGCCGCGCGCGGTGCGGATCGACGCCATCGAGATCGTCGAGTGGTGCGGCGATCGGCTCGTGCTCGACGTGCGCTGCGGCAAGGGCACCTACATCCGCAGCCTCGCCGAGGATCTCGGTGAGGCGCTCGCCTGCGGCGCGCATCTGGCCGGTCTGCGCCGCACCGCGAGCGGTGCGCTGCGCGTCGCGGATGCGCACACCCTCGATGCGCTCGCCGCGCTGACCGAGGGCGAGCGCGATGCGCTGCTCGCGCCGGCCGATGCACTTCTCGCGGCCTGGCCGAGGCTGGAACTCGACGCCGGCGACGCGGGGCGATTTCTGAGTGGCCTGCGCCGGCGCATCGACGCCGAAGATGCGCCGCGCGTGCGCGTCTACGGCCCGCAACGCGGCGCCTTCCTCGGCAGTGCCCACATCGCGGGCGGCGAACTGATCGCGGACCGGCTGTTGAGCCCGACGGAAGTCAAGGCTCTGCTCGACGCCGCGCAGGCGATCGCCTGAACACGCAAACGAAAGCAAGACATGCACAAGCAGATCCGCAACGTCGCCATCATCGCGCACGTCGATCATGGCAAGACGACGCTCGTCGACCAGTTGCTGCGCCAGAGCGGCACCTTCCGCGACAACGAGAAGCTCACCGAGCGCGTCATGGACAGCAACGACATCGAGCGCGAGCGCGGCATCACGATCCTGTCGAAGAATTGCGCCGTCGAGTGGAAGGGCACCCACATCAATATCGTCGACACGCCCGGCCACGCCGATTTTGGCGGCGAGGTCGAGCGCGTGCTGTCGATGGTCGACAGCGTGCTGCTGCTCGTCGACGCGGTCGAGGGCCCGATGCCGCAGACGCGCTTCGTGACGAGGAAGGCGCTCGCCCTCGGCCTGAAGCCGATCGTCGTCGTCAACAAGGTCGATCGGCCCGGCGCGCGGCCCGACTACGTCATCAACGCGACCTTCGACCTCTTCGACAAGCTCGGCGCGAGCGAGGCGCAGCTCGACTTTCCGGTCGTCTTCGCCTCCGGCCTGAACGGCTGGGCGAGCCTGAAGCAGGGCGAGGTCGGCACCGACCTCGCGCCGCTGTTCGACGCCATCCTGCAGTACGTGCCGGCGCACGAAGGCAGCGCCGACGCGCCGCTGCAACTGCAGATCTGCTCGCTCGACTATTCGACCTACGTCGGACGCATCGGCATCGGCCGCATCAACCAGGGCACCTTGAAGCCGCTGCAGGACGTGGCGATGTACAGCGGCCCGGATTCGGAACCGGTGAAGGCGCGCGTCAACCAGGTGCTGACCTTCGAGGGCCTTGAGCGGCGCCAGACCGATGCCGCCGGGCCGGGCGACATCGTGCTCGTCAACGGCATCGAGGCGATCGGCATCGGCGTCACGCTGACCAGCCTCGACGATCCGCTGCCGTTGCCGATGCTCAATGTGGACGAGCCGACGCTGACGATGAACTTCTGCGTCAACACCTCGCCGCTCGCGGGCCGCGAGGGCAAATTCGTCACCAGCCGCCAGATCCGCGACCGCCTCGAGCGCGAGCTGCAGTCCAACGTCGCGCTGCGGGTGAAGGACACCGACGAGGACGGCATCTTCGAGGTCTCGGGGCGCGGCGAACTGCACCTGACGATCCTGCTCGAGAACATGCGGCGCGAAGGGTTCGAACTCGCCGTTTCCAAGCCGCGCGTCGTCTTTCACGAAGTCGACGGCGAGCGCCAGGAGCCGATCGAGCTCGTGACCGCCGACGTCGAGGAGCAGCACCAGGGCGGCGTGATGCAGGCGCTCGGATTGCGCCGGGCGGAGCTCGTCAACATGGAGCCGGATGGTCGAGGGCGGGTGCGGCTCGACTATCGCATCCCGGCGCGTGGGCTGATCGGCTTCCAGAACGAGTTCCTCAACCTGACGCGCGGCACCGGCCTGATCAGCAACATCTTCGACGGCTACGAGGCCTTCAAGGGCGAGATCGCGGGACGCAAGAACGGCGTGCTGATCAGCCAGGACGACGGCGAGGCGGTGACGTACTCGCTGGGCAAGCTCGACGACCGCGGGCGCATGTTCGTCAGCGCCGGCGACCCGCTCTACGAGGGCATGATCATCGGCATCCACAGCCGCGACAACGACCTCGTCGTCAACGCGGTGCGCGGCAAGCAGCTCACGAACTTCCGCGTCTCGGGCAAGGAGGACGCGATCAAGATTACGCCGCCGATACAGCTCACGCTCGAGTACGCGGTCGAGTTCATCGAGGACGACGAACTCGTCGAGATCACGCCGCGGTCGATCCGCCTGAGGAAGAGGTACCTGAAGGAACATGAACGCAAGCGTGCGAGCCGCGAGGCCGCGTAGCGGCCTTGCGGCCCGCCCGCGGGCGTGTACCGGGGCACCCCCTGCCCCCCGCCGAGCGGGGGTTCCAGAATGAATGACGCCCGGGCCGCTGCGCGGCCCTCGAAGACCTTATGACGCATCGCCGTGCCGTTGCGCTGATGATCCTGGTGACGCTGCTGTGGAGCACGGCGGGCGTGGTCACGCGCCATCTCGACGCGGCGCGCAGCTTCGAGGTGACGTTCTGGCGCAGCACGTTCAACGCGCTGGCGCTCGCGATCGCGTTCAGCGCGATGCGCGGCCCGGCGTTCTGGCGCCAGCTGGCGCGATCGCCGTGGCCGGTGTGGGTGTCGGGGCTGTGCTGGTCGGTGATGTATACCGCGTTCATGGTCGCGATCACGATGACCTCGGTCGCCAACGTGCTCGTCACGATGTCGACCGGGCCGTTGCTGACGGCGTTGATGTCGCGCTTCGTCCTCGGCCATCGGCTGAGCCGCCGCACCTGGGGCGCGATCGGCGTCGCCGCGGCCGGCATTGCCTGGATGTTCGGCAACGAGGCCGGCGCGTCGAGCGCGGGGCAGCTCGCAGGCATCGCGGTCGCGTTTTGCGTGCCGGTCGCCGCGGCGATCAACTGGACGCTGCTGCAACATGTCCATCACGGCAAGGCCGAAGAGGGCAACGACATGGCGAGCGCGGTGCTGATCGGCGCGCTGATCTCGATGCTCGGCGTATTGCCGTGGGCGGTGCCGTTTCAGGCCTCGGCGCACGATCTGACGCTGCTCGCGCTGCTCGGCGTCTTTCAGCTCGCCGTGCCGTGCCTGCTCGTCGTTCGCGTCACGCGCGTGCTGCCGGGGCCGGAAGTGTCGCTGCTCGGGCTGCTCGAAGTCATCCTCGGCGTCACCTGGGCGTGGCTGTTCGCGGGCGAGGAGCCGAGCGTGTCGACCCTCGTCGGCGGCGCGCTCGTCATCGGCGCGCTCGTCGCCAACGAGGCGCTCGCGATGCGCGATGCGGTCGACGAGCCGGCGGTGAGTCCGATCGCCTGACGCGGCCTCGCGCCGGCAATCGACGCCGGGCAGGGGTCAGATCGATGCGCTGTGCAAAGTCGCGCCCGGGCGCCGCTCCGACATCGGCACGGCGACGTCGCCCGCGCCGCGGCGCATGCCGTTGGCGAGCTCTTCGAGTTCGTTCGCCAGCTTGTCGGCCAGGCCGAGCGCGCAGGCGATCAGCCACGAACCGGTGCTGCGATCGAGATTGCTTTCCTGCTCCAGGAAGTGGTCTGCCGCCCGGGTCGCGGCATGCAGCTGATGGGCGCGTACGCGCAGGCGCTGAAATCCGACTGACAGCGCCGGATCGGTCGCGCTCGCGCGGATATTCCTCGCCATGCCGTCGAGGTCGTCCGCGAGTTCGTCGGCGAGCGTGACGGCGCAGGAAATCAGCCACGAGCCGGTATCCCGATCGGCATCGCTCTCCTGCGCGATGAAGTGATCGGCCGCGCGCGTCGCGGCGAGCAACTGGTGCGCGCGCCCGCCGAGCTGGCGCATCATCGGATAGGTCTCGCCGCTCGTCGTCTTCGCGCTGACCGCCGTGCCGGGGGCGAGCTGGGCCTCCTCGTCGGCCATGCCCGGGAATGCGGCCTTCGCCGCGCGCTGTTCGCTTGCCATGATTCGCCTCGCTGCACTGGTCTGCCGTCATTCTGCCCCTCATCGCAGGCGACGCAAACCGCCGCGGTGGCGCATTGCGCGCAGAATTTCCGGCTTCGGGCGCGGCGTTGCCATGCCGGGCTGCCGCCATTGGTGGCAGGCCGCGTTCCTTTCACATGATAGAATGCGATCTATCAATTGGGAGCACACACATGTATGCCGCTGTCGTCGAACCGAGCAAGATCGCCCAGGTCCTCGGCCTGCGCCGCAAGGTCAGCACCGTCGAGCAGCTCGAGCAGCAGGTCGAGGCAGGCCTGCCGAAGGCCTCGCTTGGCGCCGTGGCGCGCCACGTCTACGGTAGTACGGCCGCGGCGTCGGCCCTGATGCAGCGGGTCATTCCGTCGGCTACGTTCCATCGCCGCGGTGATGATCTGAAGCCGCAGGAAGGAGAACGCGTCGAGCGTTTGGCGCGTGTGATCGCCACCGCAGAGCATGTGTGGGACAGCGCCGACGACGCGCGAGCGTTTTTGTCCACCGATCACGCGATGCTCGGTGGCAGGCGGCCGATCGATGTGGCGCTGACCGAGTTGGGAGCGCGACGCGTCGAGAACCTGCTCTGGTCGCTGTTCCATGGCGTCGCGGCGTAGCGATCCGACCGATCCGGTTGGCGCGCGATCGAAGTCGGCGGCCAGCAAGCCGGCGCAGACGAAGGCCAGGCAGGCATGGCACGCGTGGCGCATCGCTGACGGCCGTTTCGAGCCGTTCAGTGCCGTTGGCGCGTCGCTGGTGGGTGGCCGCTGGAATTCGCCAGGGCACGGTGTCATCTATGGCTCCCTCTCCTACGCGGGCGCGATGCTGGAATGCCTGGCCCACGCAGGCATCGGACGGGTGCCGCGGACCCATGTGGCGGTCGAGATCGCCATTGCCGAGGCGGTGACGGTCGAGCGTCGCGAAGACGGCGATCTGCCCGGGGGATGGGAGCATGCGGACCTGCGTGTGGCCCGGGCCTTCGGCGATGCGTGGATCCGCGAACGCAGGTCGGCCGTGCTGGTGGTTCCTTCGGTCGTCGCGCGCAGGGAAGGCAATGTGCTGATCAACCCGCAGCATCCCGATTTCAGCCGGATCGTCGCCGGACGCCCGGAGCCGGTTGTCTGGGATGCGCGGCTGTTTGACCGGCACTGACCGCCCTTCACTACATTCATCTGGACCGAAACCGAGAAGATTGGTGTCAACGAATCAACAACCTGGCCCCTGGCGCTTGTCCGTCGCCCCGATGATGGACTGGACCGACTCGCATTGCCGCGTCTTTCATCGGCTGCTGACGCGGCACACGCGGCTCTATACCGAGATGGTCACGACCGGTGCGCTGCTGCACGGCGATGTCGCGCGCCATCTCGACTTCGATGCCGTCGAGCATCCAGTTGCCTTGCAGCTCGGCGGCAGCGAACCGACCGATCTCGCGGCCTGCGTGCGGCTTGCGCGGCGCTGGGGTTACGACGAGGTGAACCTGAACTGCGGCTGCCCGAGCGAGCGCGTCCAGCGCGGCGCATTCGGCGCCTGCCTGATGGCCGCGCCCGCGCTCGTCGCCGATTGCGTTCGAGCCATGCTCGATGCGGCCGATGGCCTGCCGGTCACCGTCAAGCACCGCATCGGCATCGACCGCGTCGAAGACTACGGCTTTGTGCGCGACTTTGTCGGCACCCTCGCCGACGCCGGTTGCAGCGTCTTCATCGTCCACGCCCGCAACGCCTGGCTGCAGGGCGTGAGCCCGAAGGAGAACCGCGAACTGCCGCCGCTGCGCTACGAGCTCGTGCACCGCCTGAAGCGCGAGTTCGCGGCGCTCACGATCGTGATCAACGGTGGCGTCGCCGACGACGACGCGATCGCCGAGCAGCTTCGCCATGTCGACGGCGTGATGCTCGGCCGGCGCGCCTATCACGAGCCTTGGGCGATGGCGGCGTGGGACGAGCGCTTCTTCGGTGCGACCGGCCCGGCCGCGTCGCGCGAGCAGGTCGAGGCGGCGTGGGTCGAATATCTCGACCGCCTGCACGCCGCCGGCAAGCCGTGGCCGCACGCGATGCGCCATGCGCTCGGCCTGTGGAACGGCGAGCCCGGCGCGCGCCGCTGGCGGCGGGTCTGGTCGGACCACCGTCTCAAGCTCGAGCCGCCGCGCAAGGTGGCGGCGATCGCGTGCGAGGCGCGCACTTCGGGTCAGGGCGGTGGCGCCGCGTCGCGCCCCGTCGCGAGCACGACGCCGGCGATCGCGAGCGCGAAGGCGATCGCATGCGCGCTACCGAAAGGCTCGCCGAGCACGAATACGCCGACCGCGGCGGCGCTGACCGGCAGCATCACGCTGTAGACGCCGGCCGACGCGGCCGGCACGTGCTTGAGGCCGGTCATCCACAGCCAGACCGTCACCATGCTCGCGGCGAGCGCGTAAAAGAGCAGCAGGCCCCACATCGCGGGTTTCACGGCTGGAAAGTCGAACGACAGCGCGGCCCACGCGCCGAACGGCGTGACGAGCGCGAGCCCCCACAGGTTGACGATCGCGCTGATGCGCCTGGCCGAGACGCGCGCGGTGAGCCGCTTGCCGATGACGACGTAGCTCGCCTCGCAGAGCACCGCGCCGAGCAGCAGTGCATTGCCGAGCCAGCGCGATGCGCCGGTTGTCGCCGATGCCGCCGCCGCTTGCGCGCTTGCCGCGTCGGGGTGCCGGGTGAGGGCGAGCAGTGCGATGCCGGCGATCGCGCAGGCGATGCCGAATGCCACGCGACGGGCGATGCGCTCGCCGAGGAAGAGCCGCGACAGCAGCGCGACCGCGGCCGGGATCGCCGCCATGATCACGCCCGCGGCGACCGCCGAGGTGAGGGCGATGCCGAACAGCATGCAGATCGAGAACAGGAAGTTGCCGAGGAAACTCTCCCAGAACAGCAGGCGGCGGTCGTGGCGGTCGAGCGGCGCATCCGCTGGCCCGCGCCCGAGCCAGCCGAACATCGCGACGGCCGCGATCGCGAAGCGCAGCCAGGCGAGAAGGAAGACCGGAAATACCGCGACGAGCAGCTTGGACAGGCCGACGTAGCTGCCGACCAGCGTCATGCTCGCCGCGAGGCTGGCGTAGGCCCACCAGGGTGCGTGCGCCGCGCGCTGCGCAGGGCCCGCGTCGCGCGCCGGCGTCATCGCGGATGCGCGCTCACTCGGCGTCGATCCGGATCCACGTCGTCTTCAGCTCGGTATATTTGTCGAAGGCGTGCAGCGACTTGTCGCGGCCGTTGCCGCTTTGCTTGACGCCGCCGAAGGGCACGGTGATGTCGTCCTCGTCATACTGGTTGACGTGAACGGTGCCGGCCTTGAGCGCGCGCGCGACGCGGTGCGCGCGGTTGATATCGTGGCTCCAGACGCTCGCTTGCAGGCCGTAGCTCGAATCGTTGGCCATCGCGATCGCCTCGTCTTCGGTCTCGAAGGTGATCACGCTCATGACCGGTCCGAAGATCTCCTCGCGCGCGATTCGCATGCCGTTGGTCACGCCTTCGAATACCGTCGGCTCGACGAAGAAGCCGCCCGTCTCGGCGCGCACCTGGCGGCCGCCGGCGCGCAGCGTCGCGCCTTCCGCGTGGCCGGCATCGACATAGCCGAGCACGGTGCGCAACTGCGTCTCGTCGACGATCGCCCCGGTCTCGGCGTGCCCCGAAAGCGGGTCGCCGGGCGCATACTTCGGCGCCTCTTGCGCGACGACGGCGAGGAACTCGTCGGCGACCTTGCGGTGCACGAAGACGCGCGATGGGGCGTTGCAGCTTTCGCCCTGGTTGAAGAACATGCTCGCGGCAACCGTCTGCGCCGCGCGCGCGATGTCGCGGAAGTCCGGGAAGACGACGAATGCCGATTTGCCGCCGAGTTCGTTGTAGACGCGCTTCAGGTTGCTGCGGCCGGCATATTCGAGCATCTTGCGGCCGACGCGCGTGCTGCCGGTGAAGCCGATCGCATCGACGTCCATGTGCAGCGCGAGCGCCTCGCCCGCCTCGTCGCCGAAGCCGGGAATGACGTTGAAGACGCCCTCGGGCAGGCCGGACGCAACAGCGATTTCGGCCAGGCGCAGCGCCGTCAGCGGCGATTTCTCGCTCGGCTTCAAGACGACGGAGTTGCCCGCCGCAAGCGCCGGGCCGAGCTTCCACGCGGCCATGATCATCGGATAGTTCCAGGGCACGACGGCGCCGATCACGCCCATCGCCTCGCGCGTGACGAGCGCGAGCGCGCTGCGCGGCGTCGGCGCGATCTCGTCGTAGAGCTTGTCTGCCGCCTCGGCGTACCAGGCGATGCAGCGCGCGGTCGAGGCGACGTCGACGGCGAGGCTTTGCTGGATGGGCTTGCCCATGTCGAGCGTCTCGAGCAGCGCGAGTTCATCCTTTGCGGCGAGGATCGCTTCGGCAAACCGCAGCAGCGTCTTCTTGCGCGCGGCGGGCGGCCGGTGCGACCAGCGGCCGTCGTCGAATGCGCGCCGCGCGGATGCGACGGCGGCGTCGATGTCGGCCGCGCCGCAGCGCGCGACCTGCGCGAGGCTTCTGCCGTCGATCGGCGAGCGGCAGTCGAAGCTCGCGCCGTCGTGCGCGGCGACGCGCGCGCCGGCGATGAAGGCGTGGCCGTCGATGCGCAGCGCGCGCGCTGCGGCATGCCAGTCGGGTGCGGATGGGTTCATGGCGAGTCCTTCATGCGCCAAGCTGCGCAGTGCATCTGCGTTCGTAGCGGGCGGTTCCGATCATGCGCCGATCCGTGCGGCGCGGCGAAGCCATCGCGCGGCCATCGGCACGCCATCGGGCGCGCCGCGGTCTGCAGGATCAGAAGCCGACAACGACCGCGGCGCCCAAGACGTTGTTGTTCTTGCGGTAGGTGCCGTTGCTGACGTTCTCGAAGACGTTGAGATTCGACCAGTCGTAGCGGTATTCGGCTTTCAGGCTCGCGAATTCGTTGAAGACGTACTTCAGGCCGAGCGACAGCGCGTAGCGGTTCGCGCCCTTGTCGCAGCCGCTCACATAGGCCGTGGCGCAGTCCAGATTGGCGTCGGGGCCGATGCCGTTGACGTTGTCGGCACCGTAGCCGAGCAAACCGCCGCCGTTCTTCGAGTTGTCGATATAGTCGAAACGCGCGATACCCTGCAGGCGCGGCGTGAAGCTGTAGGCGGCGAGCGCCGAAAGGCCCCACCAGGAGGCGTCCTGGAAAGCGCCGGTCACCGGGTTTCGCGTGATCGCGGCGTACTTCTGTTTGCCATAACTCAACTGGCCCTGCAGCGTCCAGTCGCCGCGGATGAAGTAGCCGTCGACCTCGATCAGGCCCACGTTGGAGTTGTTGTACGTGCCGTCGGGCTGCAGGCCGTTCACCAGATTCGGCGTCGAGCCGTACACGCCGGCGGCGCCGAACCCATCGAATTCGCCCTTCGCGTAGTCAACCCGGAACGCGCCCACCGAGCCCTGGCGCCGGGCGTGGTTTGCGTTCTGGTTCATCTGCGCGAGCATCGCCTTCGTCTGCCACTTGCCGCGCACGATGTCGAAACCGGCGCCGATATAGCCGGTGGGCAGCGTGAAGTCGAACAGCAGGTTGTGCGTGATGAGCGGCGTCTTCGTCGGCTCCAGGTATTCGTAGCCCGACCAGTCGGGGATCTGGCCGGCGATGAAGCGCGTCTGCAGATCGGTCAGCGGAATCGAGACGCTCGCCTCCTGCACCACGGAGTAGCCGTCGATCACCGAGCCGACGCCGCGCTGCGGCGCCAGCGAGAGCTTCCAGATCGTCCCGCCTTCCATCTCCTTCTCGAACGAGATGATCGCCATGCCGATGTAGGAGTTGTCGTAGTTGTAGCCGTAGTCGGCGACCGAGTCGAGGAACTGGAAGCCGGCCATGTTCTGTGCCTGGTTGTAGATGTAGGCGGCCTGCATCTGGCCGCTGATCTTCAGGCCGTGCTGGCCGCTGGATTCCCGCTCGTCCTCGATCGCCTCGGTCTTGACGGTGACGCGATTGAGATCGGCCTGCTGCGCCGGCGTCATGCCCCACTGGCCGCTGTCGCCTTTCGCCTCCATCGCCTTTTGCTTGGCCTCGAGTTCCTGCACGCGAGCCTTGAGTTCGCGCAGTTCCTTCAGCAGTTCCTCGTTCGACTGCGCGAAGGCCTGGGGCGCAAAGCCGGCGGCGAGCGCAAGTGCGATTGCGGTGGGTTGCCAGGGGTTCATGGGGGTTCTCCTCGTGTGCTTTGGTTTGCCGTTGACTACGTGTGCTTGTCGGCGCGAAGGGGTCGAAAGTTCAGCCTATTCGTCGCCCCGTGCTGCCGCCGCCATGTCGACCGCGCGCTTGCGCTCGGCCCTCGCGAGCATCAGGCTCGCGGCGACGATGCCGATGGAGACGACGGCGACCGTCACCGCGGCGATCGTGTTGACGCTCGGATTCAGGCCGAGCCGGGCGCGCGAGAAGATCACGAGCGGCATGGTCGTCGAACCCGGACCCGACAGGAAGGCCGAGAGCACGACGTCGTCGAGCGAGAGCGTGAAGGTCAGCAGCCAGGCCGACACCAGGGTCTGCGCGATCATCGGCAGCGTCACGAGCGCGAACACCTGGCCGGGGCGTGCGCCGAGATCCATCGCCGCCTCCTCGAGCTGGGGGTTCAAGTCCTGCAGCCGCGACTGCACCATCACCGTCGCGTACGCCATGCCGACGAGCAGGTGGCCGAACCAGATCGTCAGCACGCCGCGCTCGGGGAAGCCGACCGCGCGCTGCACCGTGACGAGCATCAGCAGCAGCGACAGGCCGATGATCACTTCGGGCATCACGAGCGGCGCGTTGACCATGCCGGAGAACAAGGTGCGCCCGCCGAAGCGGCGGTATTTGACAAGCGCGAAGGCGGCCATCGTGCCGAGCACGACCGAACCGCAGGCGGTGAAGACGGCGATGCGCAGCGACAACCACAGGCCGTCGATCAGCTCTCGGTCGTTCAGCAGCGCGACGTACCACTTGAGGCTGAAGCCGCTCCAGGTATTGGGCAGCGGCGATGCGTTGAACGAATAGACGACCAGCGCGACGATCGGCACGAACAGGAAGAGGTAGCCCGCGGCGAGCCAGCCGCGCGCGAACAGGCGGTTGAAGCCGGCATCGAACAAGGTCGAGCGCCGCGTCATGGATGCCCCCTGCGGCGCTGCGCACTGGTCCCCCAGGGCCCGGAACGGGCCACGGCACGGCCCGTGGGGAGCGAGCGCCTTGGGAGCGGCCCGGCGGCGCTCATCGCCGCAGCTCCTGCGCCTGCGCCTGGTAGCGGTTGAAGACCGCGAGCGGCACGATGATGAGGAGGATCATCACGACAGCGACGGTCGATGCCATCGGCCAGTCGTTGTTGCTGAAGAATTCGTCCCACAGCACGCGGCCGATCATCAGCGTCTGCGGGCCGCCGAGCAGTTCGGGGATCACGAACTCGCCGACGCAGGGGATGAAGACGAGCATCGAGCCGGCGATGATGCCGGCCTTCGACAGCGGCACCGTGACGCGCCAGAATGCGACGAAGGGCGTCGCGCCGAGATCGGCCGCGGCCTCGAGCAGCCGCAGGTCCATCTTCGCGAGGTTGCCGTAGAGCGGCAGGATCATGAAGGGCAAATAGGTATAGACCATGCCGAGGACGAGCGAGAACGGCGTGTTCATGTACTTGTCGAGCGCCGGAATCAGGCCCGCCGCGAGCAGCACGTGATCGATGCGCAGCGCGGTGAGCGCATTGGCAACCAGCCCGTTCTCGCTGAGCAGGCCCTTCCAGGCATAGACGCGCAGCAGGAACGAGGTCCAGAACGGCAGCATCACGAGCATCAGCAGCGCGGGCTGCAGGGTCGCCTTCGCGCGGGCCATGAAGTAGGCGAACGGATAGCCGATCGCGAGGCACAGCAGCGTCGTGATTGCTGCGTAACGCAGGCTCGACAGGTAGGTCAGGAAGTAGAGGTCGTCCTGCGTGATGTAGACGTAGTTGCCGAGCCTGATGGACAGCGCGAGCACCGAGTCCTTGAAGGTCAGCACATCCTTGAAGTGCACGCCGTCGATCTCGGAGACGCTGATCTTCAGGACGATCAGGAACGGCAGCATGAAGAAGACGAGCAGCCACAGATAGGGCACGCCGATCACCGCGACCCGGCCGCTGAACCAGCGCGCGAGCCGCGGATGGCGCGCTGCCCAGGGCGCGCCGCGTGCGCCGGACGCCGCTTCGGACAGCGTCGAGTCGCCGGTCATTGCGTCAGCACGACCTGCGCCGTCGGCGGCCAGCTCGCCCATGCGGTATCGCCCCAGGTCAGCGCGTTCTCGCGGTGGCGGGCGACGTTGCTCTCGCTGATCTTGAGCACCGCGCCGCTTTGCAGTTCGAGGTGATAGACGGTGAAGCTGCCGAAGTAGGACAGTTCCTTGATCCGCCCCTTCACCTTGTTGTGAGGATCGTGCGCGCCGGCGGGCTCGGCCGCATGCAGGCTGATCTTCTCGGGCCGCACCGCGACGCCGACGGCCATGCCGATCGTGCCGGTGATGCCGTGGCCGACATAGTGCGTGCAATCGGTGCAGCGCACGACGGCGTGGTCCGGCTCGTCCACCTCGACGCTGCCTTCCATCAGGTTCACGTTGCCGATGAAGTCGGCGACGAAGCGTGTCGCCGGCGTCTCGTAGACATCGCCCGGCGCGCCGATCTGCAGCACGCGGCCCTCGCTCATCACGGCGATGCGCGTGGCCATCGTCATCGCCTCTTCCTGGTCGTGCGTGACCATGACGCAGGTGACGCCGACCTCCTCGATGATGTTGACGAGCTCGAGCTGCGTCTGCTCGCGCAGCTTCTTGTCGAGCGCACCCAGCGGCTCGTCGAGCAGCAGCATCTGCGGCCGCTTGGCGAGCGAGCGGGCGAGGGCGACACGCTGCTGCTGGCCGCCCGAAAGCTGGTGCGGCTTGCGCTTCGCGTAGCGCTCGAGCTGCACGAGCTTCAACATCGCGCCGACCCGCTCGCCGATCTGCGCCGCGGGCGTGCCGTCGCGCTTCAGGCCGAAGGCGATGTTGTCCCACACCGTCAGGTGCGGGAACAGCGCGTACGACTGGAACATCATGTTGAACGGCCGCTCGTACGGCGCGAGGCCGCCGATGTCTTGTCCTTCGAGCAGCACCCGGCCCGAGGTCGGCGTCTCGAAGCCGGCGAGGATGCGCAGCAGCGTCGTCTTGCCGCAGCCCGACGAACCGAGCAGCGCGAAGATCTCGCCCTGCGCGATGTCGATGCTGACGTGGTTGACGGCGAGCGTGCCGCCGCCGAAGTCCTTCACGACGTCGTCGATCCGCAGGAAGGCCGGCTTGCCGGCCGGATCGCTCGCGTCGCGCGCTGCGCTGCTCATGGGCTTGTCGTCCTGTGATGGCCCGTGCCGCGCCGCACATCGCGCTGCGGCGGCGCCGCCCGCGTCAGATCCCCGTCTTGAAGCTCGTGTACAGGCGCGTCATCGTGCGCCGGGTGTCGTTGTTCAGCGGCCCGGGCGGGATCATCTTCTTCATCTCGGCGTCGGAGAGGAAGACGGTCGGATTGTTCGCCACCTCGGGCTTGACGAACTTCTTCGAATCCTTGTTCGGATTGGCGTAGAAGACCTTGTTCGTCAGGCTCGCCGCGACTTCCGGGCGCAGGATGTAGTTGATCCACTTCTGCGCGTTCTCGGGGTGCGGCGCGTCGGCCGGGATCACCATCACGTCGAAGAACAGCAGGCCGCCGTTCTTGGGCAGCAGCGCCTCGATGTTCTGCCCGGTCTTGCCGTCGATCGCGCGCTGGCGGGCAATGTTGATGTCGCCCGACCAGCCGAGGGCGACGCAGATCGAGCCGCTCGCGAGGTCGTTGATGTAGCCCGACGAGCTGAACAGCGTCACGTAGGGCCGGATGCTCTTCAGGAGCGGTGCGACGCCGGTGTAGTCGGCCGGGTTGTTGCTCGACGGATCCTTGCCGAGGTAGTGCAGCGCGGCCGGGATCACCTCGGTCGGCGAATCGAGGAAGCTCACGCCGCACGACTTGAGCTTGGAGATGTACTCGGGCTTGAAGATCAGGTCCCACGCGTTCTCGGGCATCGGCAGGCCGCCGAGCGCGGCCTTGACCTTGTCGACGTTGATGCCGATCGTCGTATAGCCCCACATCCAGTCGACCATGTACTGGTTGCCCGGGTCCATCTTGGCGATCGTCTTCTGCACCTCGGGGTCCATGTGCACGAGGTTCGGGATCTTCGACTTGTCGAGCTTGCGCAGCAGCCCGCCGTCGGCCTGGATCTTGGCCCAGAACGACGACGGCACGACGATGTCGTAGCCGGTCTTGCCGGCGACGAGCTTGGCGTGGACGATCTCGTTGTTGTCGAAGTTGTCGTAGCGGACCTTGATGCCGGTTTCCTTCTCGAAATTCGCGATCGTGTCGTCGGCGATGTAGTCCGACCAGTTGTAGACGTTGAGCACCTTCTCCTCTTCTTGCGCCGTTGCGGATGGCGCGAAGGCGATGGATGCCACGCCGAACGCGATGGATGCACAAAGGACCGGAAGGGTCGACTTCGGTGTCATGGAAAAGTCTCCGGCGGGTAGAGGCGGGGGTTGGATTGGTGAAGTGGTGCGAGTCTATCGAGCGCCGACCTGGGGCCGCTTGCTCGCAAACCCGCGGCAACTCCCTTTCAGCGCGGGCGGCGCTGTCACAGCCAGCCGCGCGCCGTGACGTCGGCCAATGTCAGGTCGAGGCAGCGCCGGATCAGCGCCGCCATCTCGTCGATCTGCGCATGCGTCATCACGAGCGGCGGCGCGATGATCATGCGGTCGCCGACGGCGCGCATGATGAGCCCGTTGCCGAAGCAGTGGCCGCGACAGAGCATGCCGACTTCGCGCACCGCGTCGAAGGTCTTGCCGCTCGCCTTTTCGGCGACGAGTTGCAGCGCGCCCATCAGGCCGACGCTTTGCGCCTCGCCGACGAGCGGGTGCTCGCCAAGCGTCTCGAAGTGCCGGGCGAGGTAGGGGCCGAGGTCGTCGCGCACCTTGTCGACCAGGCGCTCGCGCTGGATCAGACGCAGGTTGGCGATCCCCACTGCGCACGCCACCGGATGGCCGCTGTAGGTGTAGCCGTGGTTGAACTCGCCACCCTCGTCGATCAGCACCCTGGCGATCCGGTCGCCGACCATCACGCCGCCGAGCGGGATGTAGCCCGACGTGACGCCCTTGGCGAACGTCATCAGGTCGGGCCGGTAGCCGAAGGTCTCGCAGCCCCACCAGTTGCCGGTGCGCCCGAACCCGCAGATCACCTCGTCCGAGACGAGCAGGATGCCGTACTTGTCGCATATGCGCTGAATCTCGGGCCAGTACGTGGCGGGCGGGATGATGACGCCGCCCGCACCCTGCACCGGTTCGCCGATGAAGGCGGCCACCTTGTCGGCACCGACCTCCAGGATCTTCTTCTCGAGCCAGCCGGCCGCTTCGAGGCCGAAGGCGTCGCGCGTCATGCCGCGGCCGAGCTCGAACCAGAACGGCTGCCCGATATGCACGATGCCGGGTATCGGCAGCCCGCCCTGCGCGTGCATGCCGCTCATCCCGCCGAGCGACGCGCCGGCCATCGTCGAGCCGTGATAGGCATTGTGCCGGCTGATGATGACGCTGCGTTCGGGCTGGCCCTGGAGGTCCCAGTAGCGGCGCACCATGCGCACGACGGTATCGTTGCCTTCGGAGCCCGAGCCCGAGAAGAAGACATGCCCGAACTGCGGCGGCGTCACTTCGGCGAGCAGTTCGGCGAGTTCGATCGCCGGCGGCGTCGCGGTCTGGAAGAAGCTGTTGTAGAAGGGCAGCGTCTCGAGCTGGCTTGTGGCGGCGTCGATCAGCTCGCGCCGGCCGTAGCCGACGTTGACGCACCACAGCCCCGACATCGCGTCGAGGATCTTGTGGCCGTCGCTGTCCCAGAGATAGATATTCTCGGCCCGCGTGATGACGCGCGATCCCTTGTTGGCGAGCGATTTGAAGTCGGTGAAGGGATGCAGGAAGTGCGCGGCGTCGGCGGCCTGCCATTGCTGCGTGCTGCGCTGCTTCGCGGGCGGCTTGGCGGCGGTATTCATGCGGTGTTCTCCGGTTCGATGGACGATGGCGCGGCGCGGGTCCGGTTCAGACGTGCAGCAGCAGATGCTCGCGTTCCCAGGGCGAGATGACCTTCATGAATTCCTCGTACTCGATCTCCTTGACCTCGGTATAGACGTTGACGAACGACGTGCCGAGCACCTCGGCAAGGGGCTCGCAGCCGCGCAGCAGATCGAGCGCTTCGCCCAGGCTGCGCGGCAGCTGAAAGTCGCCGAGATAGGCGTCGCCCTTGCATTCGGGCGTCGGCTCGATGCGGTTCTCGAGGCCGAGGTAGCCGCAGGCGAGCGTCGCCGCGAGCGCTGCGTACGGATTCGCGTCGGCGCCGATGACGCGGTTCTCGATGCGCCGCGCCGCCGGCCCGGCGACCGGCGAGCGGATGCCGACGGTGCGGTTGTCGGTACCCCACTGGATATTGATCGGCGCGGCGTTCGAGCGCACCAGCCGGCGATAGGAATTGACGTACGGCGCGAACAGCGCCATCGCCGCCGGGATGTACTTCTGCAGGCCGCCGATATACCAGTAGAAGGCCTGCGAGGGCGAGCCGTCCGGGTTGCTGAAGATGTTGTTGCCGCTCGTCTTGTCGACGATGCTCTGGTGGATGTGCATCGCGCTGCCCGGCTCGCCGGCGATCGGCTTGGCCATGAAGGTGGCGAACATGTCGTGGCGCATCGCGGCCTCGCGCAGCGTGCGCTTGAAGAAGAACACCTCGTCGGCCAGGCCGAGCGGATGGGCATGGAAGAAGTTGATCTCCATCTGACCGGCGCCGACCTCGTGGATCAGGGTGTCGACGTTCAGCTCCATCTGTTCGCAATAGGCGTAGACGTCCTCGAACAGCGGATCGAACTCGTTGACGGCGTCGATCGAGTACGCCTGGCGCGACGTCTCGGAGCGCCCGCTGCGGCCGATCGGCGGCTTCAGCGGGATGTCGGGGTCGGAATTGCGCGCGACGAGATAGAACTCGATCTCGGGCGCGACGACCGGGTCCAGGCCCTTGGCCGCGTAGAGGTCGCAGACGCGGCGCAGCACCGAACGCGGCGCGAACGGAACGATCTTGCCGTTGGCGTCGAAACAATCGTGGATCACCTGCGCCGTCGGGTCGACCGCCCACGGCACGATGCGTACCGTGCTCGGGTCCGGCCGCAGATGCATATCGCGATCGTTCGGGCTGATGACGTCGTAGTACGGGCCCTCTTCGGGGAATTCGCCCGTCACACCCATCGCGACAACGGCCTCGGGCAGGCGCATGCCGCGGTCCTCGGTGAACTTTTCGCGCGGCAGGATCTTGCCGCGTGCGACGCCGGTGAGGTCGGGCACGAGGCACTCGATCTCCGTCACGCGTCTTTCGTCCAGCCACTGCTCTAGTTCGGCGAATGTGAATCTGCTCTTGTCCACGATCATCTGCCTCTGGATTGACTTGCCTGCCGTCTGGGCGGCGGTGCCGGGGAACCGCGACGACGCGCGGTGAACCGCAAGCCTAGCAGTCCGGGACGCGTTCGGGCACGCGGCGCTGATCGCGAAAGCGCCGGCAGGCATCGCCGAAGGCGCGCAGCAGCTTCATCGAGACCGGGTTCTCGGCCGCCTTCCATTCGGGGTGCCATTGCAGGCAGAGGTTGAAACCGCCGGCAGACGGAATCGAGAAGGCCTCGACCAGCCCGTCGGGCGCCAGCGCCTCGGCGCGTGCGCCGGGGGCGAGCCGGTCGGCGCCTTGATCGTGGACCGAATTCACGCGTACCGCCCCGGCACCGAGGATGCCTTCGAGCACGCCGCCGGGGACGATCCGCACCTCGTGCGCCGGCGCATACTCCGCCTCGGCCGAGGTGCCGCTCGGTGCGCTGCGATGGCTGTCCTTGTCGGGCAGTTCGTGGATCGCCTGGAACAACGTGCCGCCGAGCGCGACATTGGCTTCCTGAAAGCCGCGGCAGATCGCGAGCAGTGGCACGCCGCGTTCGAGAGCGCGCCGCGCGAGCGGCAGCGTCCAGGCGTCGCGCGCCGGATCCAGCGGCAGCGATGGATCATGCACCGGCTGCCCGAAGAGCTGCGGGTCGACGTTCGACGGCGAGCCGGTAAGCAGCACGCCGTCGGCGTGCGACAGCAACTCGTCGACCTCGTCGGCGCCGGCTGAAGCGACCACCAGCGGCAGGCAGCCGGCGAGGCGCACCGCATCGACATACTTCCTGCCGACGACGTGAAACGGATGCTCGCCGAGCATCCGGTTGTCGGCGGAAACAAGCACCAGCGGCCGTCCGCCGTTCGGGTCGGAGGAAAGTGGGATGGTGCCGCGTTTCACAACATGTCCCTCAGCCGGTAGTAGGCCATGCCGAGCACGAGAGCCGGCGTGCGCAGCAGCCGGCCGCCGGGGAAGGGGCGATGCCGGATGCGGGCGAAGGTGTCGAAGCGCTTCGCATCGCCGCCGATCGCCTCGGCGACGAGCTTGCCGGCGAGGCCGGTGAGCGCCAAGCCATGTCCCGAGAAGCCTTGCAGGTAGTAGACATTCGCTGCCCGCGGCCCGGCGCCGATATCGGCGAGGCGGCCGAAGTCGGGCGCGCGGTTCATCGAGATATCGACGAAGCCGCCCCAGGCGAACTCGACCTTCGTGCCGGCGAGTTGAGGGAAGGTGTGCGCCATGCGCGTTTGCATGCTCGCCGCGAGGTACGCCGGCGTGACGGTGCTGTAGCTGACGCGCCCGCCATAGAGCATGCGGTCGTCGGCGGTGGGCCGGAAATAGTCGAGCACGAAGTTGGTGTCGCAAACCGCCGATCCCGACGGCACGAGCGAACGCGCCAGGGCCGGATCGAGCCGCTCGGAGGCGACGATATAGGTGCCGACCGGCATGATGCGCGGCGCAAGCTGCGGCGCGAGCGCGTTCAGATAGACATTGCCGGCGAGCAGCACGTGGCGCGCACGCACTTCACCCTGCGCGGTGCGCAGCCGGCTCGTCGCGTCGGGCACGAGCGCGGTGACGGCGGAGTTTTCGAAGATGCGCACGCCGAGCTTGTCGGCCGCGCGCGCCAGGCCGAGGCAGAACCGCAGCGGATGCAGATGGCCCGAGCGCGGATCGTGCAGGCCGCTGTAGAAGCGCGGGCTCGCGATCCATTGCGCCATCTCGTGCTTGGCGATCGGCGTCGCCTCGTAGTCGTAGCGGCGTTGCATGTGGGCGTGCCAGCGCGCGAGGTCGCGCCCCTTGCGCTCGTTCACCGCGAGCGACAGATAGCCCGCACGCCATTCGCAATCGATGCCGAAGCGCTCGCAGCGGGCGTGGATCAACGCGATCGCCTCGAGCGTCATGTCCCACACCGCGCGCGCATCGGCCGCGCCGAGCTGTTCCTCGATCACCGACTGCTCGCATGCGAGGCCGGCGAGCGCCTGACCGCCGTTGCGCCCCGAGGCGCCGTAGCCCACCTGCCGGGCTTCGAGCAGCACGACCTCGAAGCCGAGGTCGGCGAGTTCGATCGCCGCCGACAGCCCGGCCAGCCCGCCGCCGACGACCGCGACATCGCAATCGACCCTGCCTTCGAGCGCCGGAAAGCCAAGCGTCCGCGGCGCGGTGGCCGCGTAGTACGAGTCTGTGGCTAGCGATTGATCGGCTCGAAACAGGGACATGGGTGCGATGCGCTAGGCAAGCCCTCCGGTCGGTGCGATGCGTTGGCGCGTCAGGCCGCCTGCCTGAGCACGTCGGCGATCGTGCCGACGATCTCGTCGATGTGCGACTTCTCGATGATGAGCGGCGGCGAAAGCGCGATCGTATCGCCGGTGGTGCGGATCAGCACGCCGCGCTCCCAGCACTTGAGGAAGACGTCGAATGCGCGCTTGCCGGGCTGGCCGTCGATCGGCGCGAGCTCGATGCCGCCGACGAGGCCGATATTGCGGATATCGATCACGTGCGGCAGGCCTTTCAACGCGTGCAGCGCGTTCTCGAGATACGGCGCCATCTGTGCGCCGCGCGTCAGCAGACCCGACTCGGTATAGGTGTCGAGCGCGCCGAGCGCCGCGGCGCACGCCAGCGGGTGCGCCGAGTAGGTATAGCCGTGGAAGAACTCGATCAGGTGCTCGGGGCCGTTCATGAAGGTGTCGTGGATATGCTGCTTCGCGAATACCGCGCCCATCGGCACCGCGCCGTTGGTCAGGCCCTTGGCGACCGTCATCAGGTCGGGCGTGACGCCGAAGTGCGTCGCCGCGAACGGCGACCCGAGGCGCCCGAAACCGGTGATGACTTCGTCGAAGATGAGCAGGATGCCGTGCTTGTCGCAGATCGCGCGCAGCCGCTCGAGGTAGCCCTTGGGCGGCAGGATGACGCCGGTCGAGCCGGCGACCGGCTCGACGATGACGGCGGCGATGGTCGAGGCGTCGTGCAGCGCGACGAGCCTCTCGAGGTCATCGGCCAGTTCCGCGCCGTGCTCGGGCACGCCGCGCGTGAAGGCGTTGCGCGCGAGGTCGTGCGTGTGGCGCATGTGATCGACGCCGGCGAGCAGGGTGCCGAACATCTTGCGGTTGGCGACGATGCCGCCCACCGAGATGCCGCCGAAATTGACGCCGTGGTAGCCGCGTTCGCGGCCGATCAGCCGCGTGCGCGCGCCTTCGCCGCGTGCGCGGTGGTAGGCGATCGCCATCTTCAGCGCGGTCTCGACCGACTCGGACCCCGAGTTCGTATAGAAGATCTTGTTGACGCCCGCGGGCAGGATCTCGACCAGGCGCTCGGCAAGCTCGAAGGCCTTCGGGTGGCCCATGTTGAACGGCGGCGCGAAGTCCATCTCGGCGGCCTGGGCCTGGATCGCCTGCACGATCTTCGGGCTCGCGTGGCCGGCGTTGACGCACCACAGCCCCGCGATGCCGTCGAGCACCTTGCGCCCCTCGGGGGTCCAGAAATACATGCCTTCGGCGCGCGCCAGCATGCGCGGCGCCTGCTTGAACTGGCGGTTCGCGGTGAACGGCATCCAGTAGGCGTCGAGCGAGGTCTTCGAATCGGTCTTCGGATTGGTGGTCACGGCTGTCTCCACGCGAAGTTGGCAGCGCGCAAGCCTAAGCGTCGATCGACGCAAGGTGCTGGCGCGAACAGGCGGGGCGCGAGCCCCGCATCGCACAATATCACGCGCGCAATGGCCTCGTCGGCGAACGTCCCGCGAACGTGCGCGCCGCACTGCGGCGCTGCCTGCGGCTACGCGCGCCGCAGCAGCGCGTCCTGCAGCCGCAACGCCGAATGGCCTGGGGATTCCAGGTAGCGCGGCGGCTCGTATCGCAGCCCGATGGCGACGCGGCCCGTCCACCACACCGAGCGGCCCGTTTCGGACAGCAGGACGGGCCCGATGTGTCCTTTCGGAATCTCGATCCCGAGTTCTCCGCAGGTGAGGGATTCGCTCGCGTGTTTCACGGACGAGTCGTTGGCAGCGGCAAGCGTCAGCATGATGGGCTCTCCCGAAGTGGTAGTCGGATATTCGCGCGAGCCGCGCGCCGCGCAAGCACCCGAGTCAGGGGGGTGCGCAACACCCTTGCGTGATCCAGTGCCGCTTTCTCGCCGTTGCCCGGCAGGCGCGGCGCCACCATAGCGCGCCCGGACTATCCGCGCTCGCGCGCGATCTGGCCGCAGAGAAAGGTCCAGATGCAACAGGCCGCGGCGTAGCTCGTCAGCTCGGCGTGGTCGTAGGGCGGGGCGACTTCGACGCAGTCCATGCCGATGAGCGGCTGCTCGCCAAGGGCTTCGAGGAGGCCGAGCACCTGGCTCGTCGTCAGGCCACCGGGTTCGGGCGTGCCGGTGCCGGGCGCGAAGGCCGGATCGAGGCAGTCGATATCCAGGCTCACATAGACCGGCGGATCGCCGTGCGCGCGCAGCCGCTCGCGCCACGGTGCGAGCAGGGCGTCGATCTGCGGCGGGCTTTCGCGGCCGCGAAGATCGCGCGCGGTGTGAATCAGCCCGCCCTGGTCACGCACATACTCGCGCGCCGCGCGCACGCCGGCCGAGCGGATGCCGATCTGCAGGAAACAGGGCGCGACGACAAGACTCTCCTGAATCGCCTCGTAGACCCAGGTGCCGTGGCCGCTCGGCTCGCCGAAATGGTCCTGCCAGGTATCGCAATGGGCATCGAAGTGAACCACAGCGAGCGGCCCGCCGAGCCGGGCGCGATAGGCACGCAGCAGCGGCAGCGTGATCGAGTGATCGCCGCCGAGCCAAGCCATCCGATGGCGGCCGATCAACGCCTGTGCCTGCGGCAGCAGCGCCGCACGCATCGCCGCGAGGCTGGTACTGGGCAGCTCGAGGTCGCCGATATCGGTGAGCCGGCCCAGGGGCGTCGCATCGAAGTGTGGATGTACGCCGTCGCACAGCATATGGCTCGCCTCGCGGATCGCACGCGGTCCGAAACGCGCGCCGGGCCGGTTCGTGACCGCGCCATCCCAGGCGATTCCGGCGACCGCCCACGGCATCGCGCCGTCGTTGCGCGGCGCCTTCAAGAAGGTCGAGTCGGAGAGAAATGCAAAGCCCATCGGTGCGTGTCTCGCAGTGCGGGTGAGCCGCCCGCGCAACGGCCGGCGACGACGTGATCGTAGAGCACGCTGGGCGCATCGAGTCTGCGACCGCGCTCCCGCGCTGGCCGCATCAGGTCATCGCACGGATGCCCTCGACCCGCATCTTTCGTATTGTGAATTTTCCATTCCGAGATACGCAATCCGTCGATGCTGCGCCGCCGCAATTTCTCTCATACTGAAAAGTAAACTTCCACATCCTGGAATACGCGCCTTAACTCATTGATTTCACGTAGAAAACTTCATTGTCTTATATAAGACACAAGTCTCCTCGAGCGGCTCTGCCGACAGTATCCTGAGCAGGCATTCTTGCTGCACGACAGCATTGCGCGTTCCCCTTCACACCTCGACCATCCCACCCACTGCCGGAGAGCAATCATCATGAGCACACCGACCCGCGAACAACAAGCTGCAGCCCTCGAAAAAGACTGGGCCGAGAACCCGCGCTGGAAGGGCGTCACGCGCGGCTACAGCGCCGCCGACGTCGTGCGCCTGCGCGGCTCGGTCGCGATCGAGCACACGCTTGCAAAGCGCGGCGCCGAGAAGCTGTGGAACCTCGTCAATACCGAACCTTTCGTCAATACGCTCGGTGCCCTCACCGGTAACCAGGCGATGCAGCAGGTCAAGGCCGGGCTGAAGGCGATCTACCTGTCGGGCTGGCAGGTCGCGGCCGACGCCAACGACAACGGCGAGATGTATCCCGACCAGTCGCTCTATTCGGTCGATTCGGTGCCCAAGGTCGTCAAGCGCATCAACAGCGCCTTCCAGCGCGCCGACCAGATCCAGTGGAGCGAGGGCAAGAACGAGGTCGACTATTTCGCGCCGATCGTAGCCGACGCCGAAGCCGGCTTCGGCGGGGTCTTGAACGCGTTCGAGCTGATGAAGGCGATGATCGAGGCGGGCGCCTCGGGCGTGCACTTCGAGGACCAGCTTGCCTCGGTCAAGAAGTGCGGCCACATGGGCGGCAAGGTGCTCGTGCCGACGCGTGATGCGGTCGCCAAGCTCGTCGCCGCGCGTCTTGCTGCCGACGTGATGGGCACACCGACCGTGCTGCTCGCGCGCACCGACGCCGAAGCGGCCGACTTGGTGACGAGCGACGTCGACGACAACGACAAGCCGTTCTGCACCGGCGAGCGTACCGTTGAAGGCTTCTTTCGTACCCGCAACGGCCTCGAACAATCGGTCGCCCGCGGCCTGGCCTATGCGCCCTACGTCGACATGCTGTGGTGCGAGACGGGCAAGCCCGACCTCGCGTTCGCGAAGGCGTTTGCCGACGGCATCCACGCCAAGTTCCCCGGCAAGCTGCTCGCCTACAACTGCTCGCCGTCGTTCAACTGGAAGAAGAACCTCGACGACGCGACGATCGCCAAGTTCCAGCGCGAACTCGGCGCGATGGGCTACAAGTTCCAGTTCATCACGCTCGCCGGTTTCCACAGCCTGAACTACTCGATGTTCGACCTCGCCTACGGCTACGCGCGCAACAACATGAGCGCATTCGTCGAGCTGCAGGAGAAGGAATTCGCCGCCGCCGAGCGGGGATTCAGCGCCGTCAAGCATCAGCGCGAAGTCGGCACCGGCTATTTCGATGCGGTGACGACGACGATCGAGGCGCAATCCTCGACCGCCGCGCTGAAGGGCTCGACCGAGGACGAGCAGTTCTTCGACAAGAAGGCTGGCTGAAGCCCGGCGCCTGCCGCCCGAACGCCGCCTGCGGGCGGCGTTCTGCTGCCGTGACGCGCCGCCTGCAGGCGGCGTTTTGCTGCCGTGACGCGCCGCCTGCGGGCGGCGCTCTTCGTGCCGTCAACGCGCCACCGGCCGCATCAGCACCAGCCAGAGCGCGGCGAAACTGCACGCCATCGCCGTCAACTGCAGGGCGCCGAGCGGTTCGCCGTGCACCAGCGCGCCGGCCAGCATCGCGACCACCGGCACGGCGACGACCGCAAGGCCGGCGACGTTGACCGGCAGGATGCCGACGATCGCGAACCAGGCGACATTGCCGATCGCCATCGGCACGAGGCCGATGTAGGCGATGGCGGCAATCGATTGCCAGGACGGCACGAACCAGTCGCCGTCGCCGAGCACGAACGCGCCGATCGCGGTTGGCACCGCCGAGATCAGCAACTGCCAGCCGGTGAGCACGAGCGCCGAGACGACGATGTCGCTGCGCTTGATGATCAGCGTCCCGATCGCCCAGCCGATCGCCGCGACGAGGCCGAGCGCGAGCCCGGCCGGCGCCTGGGCGTAGGCCGCGAAGCTCGGCACCATCAGCAGCAGCACCGCCGTCGCACCGAGCGCGACGCCGAGCACCAGACGGGCGCCGAGGCGCTCGCCGAGCACCGCCCACGACAGCAGGGCCGACCACAGCGGCATCGTGAAGCCGATCACCGCCGCCTGCCCCGACGGCAGCAGGATCGCGGCGTAGGTGCTGGCGACGTTCCACAGCACGAAGTAGAAGAAGGTCGCGGTGCAGATGCGCGGCCAGTGGCGGCGCTCGATCCGAAGCGAATGCCCGCGCAGGCGGGCGGTGCCGAGCACGGCGATGCCGGCCAGGATCACCGAGACCGTGCGGAAGGTCCAGACCGAGACCTCATGCACCGCCGTCGACAGCAGCGGCCAGGTCGAACCCCAGGCGAGCGTGAGGACGACGAGCAGTGCGAGCGCGCGGCGCCTTGTTGCGCTGTCCGGAGCCACCGTCGCGGTGCCGGCTGCGGCGACAGCCTTGGCGTTCATCGGTGCGCCGCAAGCAGCCGGAAATCGCGCCGCGGCGCGCCCGCGCAAGGTGCGGCGGCGGCCGCGCCGTGGCCCGGCATGCGGGAAAACGCTTCCCCCTTTCGGGTGTCGCCCTTGCGGTGGATGGTCAGACCGGCGTTCGACGCCGATAGTGACGTGTGCGGCGGGCGACGCCGCGTGCCTGGGAGGTTCATGTGCAGTTCGAGGAATGTACCGAAGGCCCGTATCGCATCTATGCCGGAGCGCTCGAAGCACCGCGCGGTGAAGGTTATATCGCCGCCCTGGTCGTGAGGCGCATCGACCCCGGCTCGCCGCGCGGCTGCGAGACCTTTCGCGACGAGAGCCTCGCCTGCGGCTACCAGTGGAAGACAGCGCGCGACGCGTTGTTCTATGCGATGCGCCGCGCGCGTCTGGTCATCGGCAGGGAGCGCGCGGCGGCCGAATGATGCCTGCGGCGTCGCGGTGCCGCAAGCGCGCTTGCGAACCGCTGGGCGAGTCGGACGCAAGGTGCAGGACCAGCGGATGACGCGCTGCCGGATACGGGCTCGATTGAGCGTAAGCAATTTTCCGGCAGGCTGGACGCTGGACGCTGATTGCCCGTGGCAGATAAAGTCGGCTCCACGCGCAATCGCCGCGTCGATCCGCAACACGGTGCCGTCGACATGCCCGCTGATCCGTTCAAGCTCGACCACGACCGGTCGCCTCGCGCGCGCGGCGTGCCGGACGTGGCGGTGTTCTCGGCCAAGAGCTACGACCGGCAGTTTCTCGACGCGGCAAACCGCGAAGGCATCTGCAGGCTGCACTATTTCGAGGCCGCGCTCGATGCCGAGACGGTCGGGCTCGCGGCCGGGCGCGAGGTCGCCTGCGTGTTCGTCAACGACCTCGCCGATGCCGGCATCCTGAATTCGCTCGCGGCCAACGGCACACGTCTGCTGGCGCTGCGCTGCACCGGATTCAACAACGTCGACCTGGCTGCGGCGCGCGCCTGCGGCGTGCGCGTGGTTCGCGTGACGACCTACTCGCCCTACTCGGTCGCCGAGCACACGGTGGCACTGCTGATGTCGCTCGTGCGGCGTATTCCGCGCGCGTGGTATCGCACCCGCGACGGCAACTTCACGCTCGACGGCTTGCTCGGCTTCGATCTGCACGGCCGCACCGTTGCCGTGATCGGCACCGGCAGGATCGGGCTCGCCTTTGCCCGCATCATGAGCGGGTTCGGCTGCACGATCCTCGGCCATGACAGCCACGGGAATCCGGCGTTCGAGCCGCTCGGCGGCCGCTACGTCGGGCTCGACGAAGCGCTGGCGCTGGCCGATGTGGTGTCGCTGCATTGTCCGCTGACGCCGCAGACGCATCACCTGGTCGACGCGCGGCGGCTGGCCACGTGCAAGCCCGGGCTGATTCTGCTCAACACGAGCCGCGGCGCGCTCATCGACACCGCGGCCGTCATCGATGCGCTGAAGGCGCAGCACCTTGGCGGCGTCGCGATCGACGTGTACGAACAAGAGGCCGACGTGTTCTACCGCGATTGGTCAAGCAGCATCGTGGCCGACGACATGCTCGAGCGCTTGCTGTCGTTTCACAACGTGATCGTCACCGGGCACCAGGCATTCTTCACGCGCGAGGCGATGAGCACGATCAGCCGCACGACGATCGACAGCATCGGCCAGTATGTGCGAGGCGAACGGCTGAAGGACGAACTCGACGTAGGGTGATGCAGCCGACTTGACCGCGGCGCCGCACACGCTCGGGTGCGCTGGCGCAGCGGTCGTTCATACAGGACGCAGCGTTGCGTGAGGGGACGGAAATGCAAGAGTTCGAAGCAATTCTGGGTCGGCAGCCGGTCATCGCGCTGCTTCACGTCGCGGGCTTGGGCGGCGCACCGTGCCGGATGTGGCCGGACTCACGCTGAAGCCATCACCGGCCGCTTCGGCGGGCCGCACCCCCTCGACGCGCGAAGCGCTCACCTCGGGAAGACAACAATGCCAACGACTGCCATCAAGACCACGAATCCACCGTCCTCGGTCTCGCCAGCCGAGCATCTGCGTCTGGCCTTCATCGCGGCCTGGCTGCTGTGCAGCATCTTCTATTTCGCGCAGTACGCGCTGCGCTCGGCGCCGGGCGTGATGCTCGACGAACTGGGCGCCGCTCTGGCGCTGGACAAGGTCGCCCTCGGCTCGCTGGTCGGGCTGTACTACTACACCTATGCGGTTTTCGCGATCATCGCGGGCGCAGCGCTGGACCGCTCCGGGCCGCGCGGCGTGGTGCCGGCCGGCATCCTGGCGGTGGCGCTGGGCGCTGCCCTGTTCGGCGTGGGCGAGCTGTCCATGGCGCAGGCCGGCCGCCTGCTGCAAGGCGCGGGCTCGGCCGTGGCCTTCACGGGCGCGGTCTATCTGGCCACGCGTGGCTTTCCGAAGGAGTGGCTGGCCACCGCGGTGGGCGTGACGCAGTGCTTCGGCATGCTGGGCGGCTCGGCCGGCCAGTTCGCGGTGGGGCCGATGGTGCGCTCGGTGATGCCCTGGCAGCAGTTCTGGTTCATCTCCGCCCTCATGTTGGTGATTCTGGCCGTGGGCATGGTGCTCATCACGCCCGGCCGCAAGACCTACGACAGCGCACCCGCCAAGACCACGTCCTGGCTCGCCATGCTGGCGCCGTACAAGACCGTGCTGTCCAACCCCCAGAGCTGGCTGTGCGGCGTGATCGCCGGGCTGCTGTTCCTGCCCACGACGGTGTTCGACATGATCTGGGGCGTGCCCTTCCTGCGCGAGGGCATGCACGTCCCCATTTCAGAGGCGGTGGCGCGCGCCAGCATGGTGCCGCTCGGCTGGGTGGTGGGCTGCCCGCTGCTGGGCTACATCGCCGACCGCGTCGGCCGGCGCAAGATCGTGACGATCGGCGGCGCGCTGCTGCTGGCCATCACCTTCGCGGGCGTGCTCTACCTGCCGGCCGGCAGCGCGCCACCCTACGTGCTGGGCCTGCTGATGGGCATCGGTTCGGGCGCGGCCATGATTCCGTACACCGTCATCAAGGAAGTCAATCCCGACGAGATCAAGGGCTCGGCCACCGGGGCCATCAACTGCCTGGTGTTCTCGATGACGGCGCTCATCAACCCCTGGTTCGGACGCATGCTGGCCGGCATGACGCCCGCGGGCCAGCCCATCGGCCTGCAGCAGTTCCAGCAGGCGGGTGGCATCTTGCTGGGCGGCGTGCTGCTGGCCATCGTCCTCACTTTCCTGCTGCGCGAGACCGGCTTTGCCGCGCAGCGTCCGCTGCCCCGGTGATGCCTCGCATTCGCATGCCGCCCTCGAACCATCGGCGGCCGCAGGGTTGCGGCCTGCCGCTCGCAGTCCACTGGAGAACGTAATGGCGACCAAGCCCGTGGAGATGACCCAGGTGCTGGCCCTGACGACCCGCAAGGGCGTGGGCAGCCTGCGCTGGCAAAAGCCCGTCTGGGTCGATTTCCTGCCGCCGTGCAACCATGCCTGCCCGGCCGGGGAGGACATCCAGGCCTGGCTGGCGCTGGCCCAGGCCGGCCGCCACGAGGACGCCTGGCGCACGCTGGTGCAGAACAATCCGCTGCCGTCCACCCACGGGCGCGCCTGCTACCACCCCTGCGAGTCGAGCTGCAACCGGGCCGCGCTCGATGCGCCGATCGCGATCCACGCCGTCGAGCGCTTCCTCGGCGACCTGGCCAGCGACAGCGGCTGGACGGTGCCGGTGGCCGCACCCTCAGGCAAGCGCGTGCTCGTGGTCGGCGCCGGCCCGGCCGGGCTGTCGTGCGCGTGGCACCTGGCGCGCATGGGTCACGCGGTGGAGATCCGCGACCAGAACCAGCAGCCCGGCGGCATGATGGCCTACGGCATCCCCGAGTACCGGTTGCCGCGCGCCGAACTGCAGCGCGAGATCGCGCGCATCACCGCGATGCCCGGCGTGACGCTGCGCTGCGGCGAACGTGTCGACGACGTGGCGCAGGCGCGCCGCGACGGCGGCTTCGATGCCGCCTTCGTCGCGGTCGGTGCGCAACTCAGCAACCACCTGGACATCCCGGCCGTCGACGGGCGGCGCATCATCGATGCGGTCGAACTGCTCGACCGCGTGCGCCGCGACGAGCGCCCGGCGCTGGGCCGCGTGGTCGTCGTCGTCGGTGGCGGCAACACCGCGATGGATGCGGCGCGCACCGCGCAGCGGCTTGGCGCCGAGCAGGCGGTGCTGGTCTACCGGCGCGATGCGGCGCACATGGGCGCGCACCCGGACGAGGCCGAGGAAGCCTTCGCCGAGGGCGTGAAGGTCAAGTGGGTGAGCACGGTGCAGCAGTTCGGCGCCCAGGGCGTGGTCATCGAGAAGATGGTGCTGGGCGCCGATGGCAAGCCGACACCCACCGGCGAGACCGAGCAGCTGGCCGCCGACTCGGTGCTGCTTGCGGTGGGCCAGCACAGCGACCTGTCGCTGCTGGCGGGGGCGCCTGCGGCCGTCATCGAGCAAGGGGTGGTCCAGGTCGGGCCGCAGCAGATGACCGGCGAGGAGGGCCTCTTCGCCGGCGGCGACTGCATCGGCGGCGCGCGCACGATGACCACCGCGGTCGGTCACGGCAAGGCGGCGGCGCGCAATATCGACGCCTGGCTGCGCGGGCAGACCTATGTGCACCGCGGCTCGAACCGCATCGTGAACTATGACGACCTGCACCTGCCCGGCTACCTCGAAGCCCCGCGCAGCCTTCAAAGGGCGATTCCGCCCGAATTGCGCGCCGGCTTCGGTGAAGTCGTGGCGGGGCTTTCGCCGGCGCAGGCGCGCTACGAGGCCGAGCGCTGCCTGTCGTGCGGCAATTGCTTCGAATGCGACAACTGCTTCGCCGCCTGCCCGGAACAGGCGATCCGCAGGCTCGGCCGCGGCCGGGGCTATGCCGTCGATCTCGATCTGTGCACCGGCTGCGCGATCTGCTTCGAGCAGTGCCCGTGCCATGCCATCGAGATGGTGCCCGACCCCGCCACGGCGGGCAGCGGGGAATCGTCCGCAGTCGCCGCGCTGCCGATCGGCAGCCTCGGCGAGCCGGTGGCACCCGCGCGGTTCAAGGTGCGGGCATGAACGCCGCACGCGCCGCCCGGAACCTGGAGCACAGCATGACGACACCGATTTCTCTCCAGACCATGGACGGCAACACCGCCGTCACCTGGATCGCCTACCGCGTCAACGAAGTCTGCGCGATCTACCCGATCACGCCGTCCTCGGTGATGGCCGAACTGGCCGATACCTGGTCGGCCCAGGGGCTGCGCAACCTGTGGGGCCAGGTGCCGGTGGTGCAGGAGATGCAGGCCGAGGGCGGCGCGGCCGGCTGCGTGCACGGCGCGTTGCAGTCGGGCGCGCTGACGACGACCTTCACCGCGTCGCAGGGGCTGATGCTGATGCTGCCCAACATGTACAAGATCGCGGGCGAGCTAACGTCCACGGTGTTTCACGTCGCGGCGCGCGCGCTGGCCTCGGCGGCGTCGTCGATCTTCGGCGACCACCAGGACATCATGGCCGCGCGCGGCACCGGCTTTGCGATCCTCGGCGCATCGTCGGTGCAGGAAGGCCACGATCTGGCGCTGATTGCGCAGGCCGCCACGCTCGCCGGGCGCGTGCCGATCATCCACTACACCGACGGCTTTCGCACCTCGCACGAATACAACGGCGTCGCCCTGGTGCCCGACGAGCAGATCCGCGCGATGATCGACGAGGGTCTGGTGCACGAGCACCGGCTGCGCGCGCTCAGCCCCGAGCACCCGGTGATCCGCGGCACGTGGCAGAACCCCGACACCTACTTCCAGGCGCGCGAGGCCGGCAACCCGTTCTACGCGCGCATGCCGGGCGTGGTGCAGCAGGCGATGGAGCGCTTCGCCGAACTCACCGGGCGCCGCTACTCGGTGGTGCGCTACGACGGGCCGCTTGACGCCGAGCGCGTGGTGGTCGCCATGGGGTCGGGCGCCGAGGTGGTGCGCGAGACGGCGGCCTGGCTGAACGCGCAGGACCCGAAGCAGAAGGTCGGTGCACTGCAGATCCTGCTGTACCGCCCGTTCCCGGTCGATGCCTTCCTGGCCGCGCTGCCGGCCAGCGTGCGCGCGGTCGCGGTGCTCGACCGCACCAAGGAGCCGGGCGCGCCGATGGAGCCGCTGCACGCCGACGTGATCGGCGTGCTGGCGCAGGCCGTGGCCAGCGGCCGGCGCGCCATCATGCCGCGTGTCATCGGCGGGCGCTACGGGCTGTCGTCGAAGGACTTCCACCCGGGCATGGCCAAGGCGGTGTTCGACGAGACCGCGCGCGACGCGCCGCGCGAGGGCTTCACGGTCGGCATCGTCGACGACGTCGGCCACACCAGCCTGGATTACGACGCCGCTCTCGACATCGAACCCGCGAGCACGGTGCGCTGCCTGTTCTACGGCCTGGGCGCCGACGGCACGGTGGGCGCCAACAAGAACAGCGTGAAGATTCTCAGCGACATACCCGGGCGCTACGCGCAGGCCTACTTCGACTACGACTCGCACAAGTCCGGCGCCGAGACCACCTCGCACCTGCGCTTCGGCGACCGGCCGATCGCCGCACCCTACCTGATCCGCGACGCGCACTTCGTTGCCTGCCACAAGTTCGACTTCCTGCGCCGCCTTGATGTGCTGGGCAAGGCGCGGCAAGGCGGCACCTTCCTGCTGAACAGCCCGTATGGCGCGGATGAGGTCTGGGACCATCTGCCGCGCGAGGTGCAGCAGACTCTGATCGAGCGCAAGCTGAAGTTCTGGGTCATCGACGCATCGGACGTGGCGATGCGTGCCGGCCTGGGCATGCGCACCAACACCATCCTGCAGACCTGCTTCTTCCACCTGGCGCAGGTGCTGCCGCCCGACGAAGCCATCGCGCAGATCAAGCACGCGATCGAGAAGACCTACGGCGGCAAGGGCCGCAGCCTGGTGCAGCTGAACTTCGCGGCCGTCGATGCCGCGCTGGCCGGCCTGCACGAGGTGCGCGTGCCCGATCGCGTAAGCGCGCGCAACCCGATCCCGCCGATCGTGCCGGCCGATGCGCCGTTGTTCGTGCGCCGCATCACGGGCGAGATCATGGCCGGGCGCGGCAATGCGATTCCGGTCAGCCACATGCCGGTGGACGGCACCTTCCTGGCCGGCACCACGCGCTACGAGAAGCGCAACATCGCGGTCGAGGTGCCGATCTGGGACGCGGAGCTGTGCTTCCAGTGCGGCCAGTGCAGCATCGTCTGCCCGCACGCGGTGATCCGCTCGGCTTCATACGACGCCAAGGCGCTGGATGGCGCGCCCGCATCGTTCCCGTCGGCGCCGGCCAACGCGCGCGGCTACCCCGACGCGCGCTTCACGCTGCAGTTCTACGTCGAGGACTGCACCGGCTGCGGCGTGTGCGTCGAGGCCTGCCCGGCGATCAGCCCTGACGATCCGGCGCATCGCGCCATCAACATGGGCGAGAAGCTGCCGATCCTGGAGCGCGAGCGCGCGCACATCGCCTTCTTCGAGACGCTGCCCAAGGTCGAGCGCGCGCACGTCAACATGGCCAACGTGCGCGGCGTGCAGTTCCTCGAGCCGCTGTTCGAGTTCAGCGGCGCCTGCGCCGGCTGCGGCGAGACGCCCTACCTGAAGCTGATCTCGCAACTGTTCGGCGACCACATGCAGGTCGCCAACGCGACCGGCTGCTCGGCGATCTACGCCGCCAACACGCCGGCACATGCCTGGCGCGCCAACGCGGACGGCCGCGGCGTGGCATGGGCCAATTCGCTGTTCGAGGACAACGCCGAGTTCGGGCTGGGCTACCGGCTGGCCATCGACCAGCAGAGCGCCCTGGCGCGCTCGCTGCTTGCGCCGCTGGCGGACGCGATCGGCACCGACCTGGTCGACGCCTTGCTGGGCGGGGCACAGCAGCAGGGCGAAGCCGCGCTGGCCGCGCAGCGCGGGCGCGTTGCGCTGCTGCGCCAGCGGCTGGCCGGCATCGAGCGGCCCGAGGCGCGATCGCTGGAAGCCGTGGCCGATTTCCTGGTGCGGCGCAGCGTGTGGATCATCGGCGGCGACGGCTGGGCCTACGACATCGGCTACGGCGGGCTCGATCACGTGCTGGCACAGGGGCGCGACGTCAACGTGCTGGTGCTCGACACCGAGGTCTACTCCAACACCGGCGGCCAGTCGTCCAAGGCCACGCCGCTGGGCGCCTCGGCCAAGTTCGCCGCCGCCGGCAAACGGGTGCCGCGCAAGGATTTCGCGATGCAGGCGATCACCTATGGCAACGTGTATGTCGCACAGATCTCGATGGGCGCCAACGCCGAGCAGGCGCTGATCGCGCTGCGCGAGGCCGAGTCGTATCCCGGCCCGTCGCTGATCCTCGCCTATTCGCAATGCATCGCGCACGGCATCGACATGCGCACCGGCATGAAGCAGGGCGCACGTGCGGTGGCCAGCGGCTACTGGCCGCTGTTCCGCTTCGATCCGCGCATGCGCAAGGCCGGCCTCAACCCGTTCCGGCTCGATTCGACGCGGCCGCGCATCACGCTGAAGGAATATGCCTACCGCGAACTGCGCTACAGCAGTCTGCAGCGCACGAACCCGGAGTCCGCCGCCGAGATGCTGGCCCAGGCGCAGGCCTCGGTCGACGAGCGCTACCGCATGTACGAAGACTTCGCCGCGCGCGATGGCACGCGCTTTCTGCCGCACTGGGAGGATGCGAAATCATGAACGGTATCGACTTGCGCACCCGCTATCTCGGGCTCGATCTGCCGCATCCGGTGATGGCCTCGGCCTCGCCGCTCACGCGCAGCGTCGACGGCATCTGCCGGCTTGCCGACGCCGGTGCGGCGGCCGTGGTCATGTCCTCGATCTACGAGGAGCAGATCGTTGCCGCGGAACTGGCCGAACTCGCGCTGCTCGAGGCCGACGGCGGCACGCATCCCGAGGCAAGCAGCGGCTTCTTCCCCGAATTCGTCAGCGAACGCAGCGTGATCGACGACTATCTGCAGACCTTGCGCCGCGCCGCCGAGCGCGCCGGCGTTCCCGTCATCGCGAGCCTGAACGGCGTCTCGCGCGCCGGCTGGAGCGGCTTTGCGAGCCAGCTCGAGCAGGCCGGTGCGGCGGCGATCGAGCTCAATGTGTTCCGCATCCCGGCCGAACTGACCGAGAGCGGCGAACACATCGATCGCGAATGCGTGGACGTGCTGCGTGCGGTGAAGGGCTGCGTACGGATTCCGGTTTCGGTCAAGCTGTCGCCGTTTCACAGCAGCACCGGGCACTTCGCGCTGCAACTGGTGCAGGCTGGCGCCGACGGGCTGGCGCTGTTCAATCGCTTCTACGAGCCGGATATCGACCTCGCCACGCTGCAGCCGCGCCCGGACTTCGACCTCAGCACGTCAGCCGACGTGCGGCTCGGGCTGACGTGGATGTCTCTCCTGCACGGGCACCTGGGCAACACGTCGCTGGCCGCCACCTCGGGCGTTTGGCGCGGCGAAGACGTGGTCAAGTATCTGCTGGCCGGCGCCGACGTGGCGATGAGTACGTCGGCCCTGCTGCGCCATGGACCGCAGCATATCGGCACCCTGGTGCGCGAACTGCGCGAGTGGATGGAGCGCCACGGGAACGCTGATCTGGACGGGCTGCGCGGGCGGCTTTCGGCCACGCAGCGTGGCGGTGACCCGGGTGCATTCCTGCGCGCCCAGTACCGGGCCATCACCACGCCGCGCCGCATCTGAGGCGCGCGCGGACGGGGTCGAATCAGGTCACCCTGGCGTCGCCGGCTGCGCAGGAATTCATCCCGCGAAGGGCACGGTGCGGTCTCGCTGCGGGGCCGCGGACCGCCGATGTGGAGCGGGTGAAGGGAATCGAACCCTCGTATGAAGCTTGGGAAGCTGCCGTTCTACCATTGAACTACACCCGCGATGCGCCGCAGTTTACGCCATCGAACACCGGCCCTTCGCGCATCGCGCGCCGGGTTCGAAGCGCGCCCGCATCGCGTTCGTCTACTTGCCGAAGACGGACTTCAACAGGTCGGTCGTGCGTGCCGCCGGGTTGGTGCGGATCTGCTTTTCTTCCTGGCCGACCATGTAGAACACGCCGTCGAGCGCCTTCCTGGTGACGTAGTCGTCGAGGTCGAGCGACTTCGATTGCATCAGCGGCACCTGTTCGTAGCGCCCCATCATCTCCTTGTAGGCGCGTGTCGTGCCGACCTCGTCGACCTTCTTCGAGACGACCGGCTTGAAGGCCGCATAGAGCTTCTTCTCCGACGTGCGCTTGAAGAACTCGGTGGCCGCGGTGTCGCCGCCGGTGAGGATGGCACGCACGTCGTCGACGGTCATGCCGCGGATCGCGTCGCCGAAGATCCTGGCCGCGACCGGCACCGCCGCTTCGGCGGCGCGGTTCATGCTGAGCACGAACTCGTCGACCTGTTTTTCATAGCCGGCCATCCGCGCCATCTCGGCGACCTTCTGGATGTTCTTCGGCATCAGGATCTTCACCGCCTTGTCGCCGAAGTAGCCGTCCGTCTTCGAGAGCGAATTGACGGCCTTCTCGGTGCCGATCGCGAGCGCTTCCTTGATGCCGGCGATGTCGGTCTTGGCATCCGACGAGCCCGCCGTAGCGCCGGTCGCCGCCGGCACCTTGGGCACGCTCTTCATCAGCTTGTCGAGATCGGGCACCTGCGCGAGCGCCATGCCGCTGGCCTGCACGCTGGCGAAAATGAAAATGCGTCGCTTCATTGGTGGTTCCTTTGCACGCCGGGTCCGACCGCATGGCAAGGCCCGCGGAATGCTTTCGATCGTAGCGCAGCCTTCGGAGCCGAAGGCGCATGCGCGGGCCCATCGTGGTATCAGCCCGTTCCCGAGCGCCGCTCGTGAACATCCGAATGCATACTTCGCAAACAAGTCGGGAGCACAGATTGGAAGCCGCTGAATTGCAGATTCTCTGGGTCGAACCCGAGCCCGGCGTCACGCCATCGCTCGATGCAGGACTTCGCGCTTCGCCGTTCGGCCGCGTTGTGCTGACCCGTTGCGCGAGTCTTGCCGAAGCCAGCAGCATGCTCGGTGAGCGCGGCTTCGACGGCATGCTGATCAGCCTGGGTGCGAACGGCTTCGCGCAGTTGCCGGCCTGGACCGGCCTTGCGCAGGCGGTGCCCGACATGGCCGTGGTCGTGCTTGTCTCGGGCTCGCTCGACGCGGCGGTGGCGGCGCGGTTGGTGCAGGCCGGCGTGCAGGACGTGCTGGGCGGCGCGCAATTCGCGAGTGCCGAAGCGGCCCTCGCCGATGCGGCGCGCAGCCTGCGCCTGTCGATCGATCGCAAGCGCATCGAACGCGACGCGCGCCGCGCAAGCGCAACCGATCTGCGCACCGGGCTGCCCGACCGCCAACAGTTGATCGATCACGTGAGCCAGTTGCTTGCGTTGCGCGGCCGCGAGCCGGCACCGATGGCCTTGCTCGCGCTGCGCGTCGAGGGCTTCGAGACCGTCGAGGCCTCGCTCGGCAGCGAGTCGGCCAACGTGCTGCGGCGCAAGGTCGCGGTGCGGCTGCGCGGCGCGGTGCGCGCGAGCGACGTTGTCGCCGCGCTGACGGCGGATTCGTTCGCGCTGCTGCTCGCATCGACCGAGGAGCCGATCGACGCCGAACTCGTCGCCCACAAGCTGCTGCACGCGCTGCACCAGACCTTCACGATCGCCGGCCAGCAAGTCGCGGTCGCGACGAGCATCGGCATCAGCCGCTATCCGTCCGACGGCAGCGATGCGGGCGTGTTGCTGCGCCAGGCAGTCGCCGCCGCGGCAGCCGCCGACACCCGCGGGCGCGACGGCTTCGTCAACTGGCGCGAAAGCCAGTGGCGCGATACCGGCGCCGCGAACGACGGCGAGGTCGATGCGCCCTGACACCGCGCGCCGGCTGCGGCGCAGGAATCGCTACTTGTCGATGTCGCCCAGGCAGAGGTATTTGATCTCGACGTAGTCCTCGATGCCGTGGCGCGAGCCTTCGCGGCCGAGCCCCGACTGCTTGACGCCGCCGAACGGCACCTCGGCGGTCGAGATGAGGCCGGTATTGACGCCGACCATGCCCGATTCGAGCGCCTCGCCGACGCGGAAGATGCGGCCGATATCGCGGCTGTAGAAATAGGCCGCGAGGCCGAACTCGGTGTCGTTCGCAAGGGCGATCGCCTCCTCCTCGGTCTTGAAGCGAAACACCGGCGCGACCGGCCCGAAGGTCTCCTCGCGCGCGCACAGCATGTCGCTCGTGGCGTCGACCAGCACCGTCGGCTCGAAGAAGCGCGCACCCGAGCGCTTGCCGCCGGCGAGCAGCCGCGCGCCCTTGGCGAGCGCGTCGGCGACGTGGCTCTCGATCTTCGCGATCGAGTTGTCGTCGATCATCGGCCCCTGCGTGACGCCGGCTTCGAAGCCGTTGCCGACCTTGATCTTGCGCGCCCGCGCGGCGAGCTTCTCGACGAAGGCGTCGTAGACGCCGTCCTGCACGTACAGGCGGTTCGCGCAGACGCA
>OEIU01000345.1_pt1 | contig 45571 bp, 52 predicted proteins | sample 1539221 | NCBI WGS metagenome assembly OEIU01 (sample SAMN03792071, study PRJEB22550) | activated sludge metagenome | feature: wastewater treatment plant; material: activated sludge; isolation source: Wastewater treatment plant of a petroleum refinery complex | place: Argentina: Zarate | collected... | reverse complement strand
AACGTATGACTCTTTCATTCACAACATCTCGCCGGTTTTGACCGGCGCACGGAGGATCCGATGGCACGCATCGACTACGTGGACGAAGCCTCGCCGGCGGTGGACGCCGGGTTGTTGCGCGCGATCGCGGCGCGGCGCGGCGGGCGGCTGCTGAACCTTGACCGGCTGCTGCTGCACAGTGCGCCGCTGGCGCAGGGTTGGAATGCCTGCCTGGGCGCGATCCGCGGCGCCACGCGGCTCGACGGCGCGCTGCGCGAGCTGGTGATCCTGCGCGTGGCGGTACTCAACCGCGCGCCCTACGAATTTGCGCAGCACGCGCCGGCGGCACTGGCCGAAGGGCTGTCACAGGCGCAGATCGACGATGTCGCCGCCTGGCCGGCCTCGGCGCTGTTCGACACGCGCTCGCGCGACGTGCTGGCCTATGCCGACGCGATGACGCTGCAGGTGCAGGTACCTGAAGAGCTGTTCGACGCGGTGCGCCGGCATCTGGACGAGCGCGAACTGGTCGAGCTGACCGGCACCGTCGCCGCCTACAACATGGTGTCGCGTTTTCTCGAAGCGCTGCAGATCGACATCGAGCCTTAAGCTCGAATATCGGACGCTTCGAGCAACCGCCGCGGATCCGGCTGTGCCGGTCCGTCAGCGGTGCCCCCTCGAGGGGGCGCGCGAAGCGCGTAGGGGGTGGGACTAGATCGCTCGGATGTTCGCCGCCTGCAGGCCCTTGGCGCCTTGCTTGACCTCGAACTCGACGCGCTGGTTCTCCTGCAGGCTCTTGAAACCGGTGCCGCCCTTGATCTCGCTGAAGTGCGCGAACAAGTCCTTGCCGCCGCCCTCGGGCGTGATGAAGCCGTAGCCCTTGCCGTCGTCGAACCATTTGACGGTGCCGGTCTGGGTGGTGTTTTCCATCGCTGGATTCCTCGAGTGAAAAGTTGGATGACGAAGCCACCGCGCCCTCGTCGCCGACGGCACGGACAGAGACACTCAAGAAACATCAACCAGGGGGATTTCGAACCGGGCCGGCCGTCGCTGCAATGAGTTCGGGCGGTGAAGCGAAACAAGACCTTGAAGTAACGGCCCTGCGTATGTCTGTGCAGGCATTGTATCCGGGCGGCTTGGCCGCCCCCGCGAGCGCAGGGCTGCGCCGGCAATGACAGTGCAACATCCGATTGTCAGAACCCCGGATTGCGGCCTATAACCCGCTCGCCTTTCAGCCGGGGCCTGCGCCCCCCGTGACGGAAACCCCGAGTCCTCGACCCATGCCGAACCCAACGGATCCTTTGCTCAGCGTGCGTGGCGTGACGGTGCGCTTCGGCGGCATCGTCGCGCTCGACGGCGTCAGCTTCGACGTCAAGCGCGGCGACATCTGCGGCCTGATCGGCCCCAACGGCGCCGGCAAGACCACGCTGTTCAACTGCCTGAGCCGGCTGTATCAGTACCAGGCGGGCGACATCCTGTTCGAGGGCAAGTCGATCACCCACACGCCCACGCACCAGATCGCCGGGTTGGGGCTGGGCCGCACCTTCCAGAACCTGGCGATGTTCAGGACCATGCCGGTGCGCGAGAACGTGATGGTCGGCGCGCATTGCCGCTCGTCGGCCGGCTTCCTATCCAGCGCACTGCGGCTGCCGCGCGTGTCGGCCGAGGAACAAGGCCTGCGCGAGCGCGCCAGCCGCATCATGAACGACCTGGCGCTGACGCCCTTCGCCCAACGTCCGGTCGGCGCCCTGCCCTTCGGCATCCAGAAACGCGTGGAGTTCGCGCGCGCGCTGGCCGCCGAACCCAAGCTGCTGCTGCTCGACGAGCCGGCCGCGGGGCTGAACCACGAAGAGCTGTCGGAGCTGTCGCGGCTGATCCGCGACGTGCGCGACCGGCTCGGCATCACCGTGCTGCTGGTCGAGCATCACATGAGCCTGGTGATGAGCGTGTCCGACCATATCGTCGCGCTGAACTTCGGCCGCAAGATCGCCGAAGGCACGCCCGAGCACATCCAGCAGCATCCGGACGTGATCGAGGCCTACCTGGGAGCCCCCGCGAATGTCTAAGCTCCTGGAAGTGAGCAAGCTGTGCGCGTCCTATGGCGCGACGCAGGTGCTGTACGACGTCGGCTTCACGCTCGAAGCCGGCCACATCACCGCCATCCTCGGCGCCAACGGCGCGGGCAAGACGACCACGCTGCGCGCGCTGTGCCAGGTGGTCAAGACCAGCGGCAGCATCGTGCTCGACGGCACGCAGGTGGTCGGCAAGTCCACGGAAAGCGTGGTGCGCATGGGCGTGGCCCACGTGCCCGACGGGCGCGGCACCTTCACCGGCCTGTCGGTCGAGGAGAACCTGCGCCTGGGCGCCTACGCGCGCGGCAACAAGGCCGAGATGCAGCAGGACATGGAGCGCATGTTCGCGCGCTTCCCGATCCTGAAAGCAAGGCGCCATCAGCAGGCCGGCACGCTGTCCGGCGGCGAGCAGCAGATGCTGGCCATCAGCCGCGCGCTGATGCTGCGGCCCAAGCTGCTGCTGCTGGACGAGCCCTCGTTCGGCCTGGCGCCGCTGGTCGTCGCCGAGATCTTCCGCATCATGCGCAGCATCAACCAGGAGGACGGCGTCAGCATGCTGCTGGTCGAACAGAACGCTTCGCTGGCGCTGGACCTGGCCGACCATGCCTACCTGCTGGAGACCGGCCGCGTCGCGCTGTCCGGGCCCAGCGAAACCATCAAGAACGACGAGTCGGTGCGCCGCGCCTACCTCGGCTACTGAAAGCGAGCATGGAAGCGCTGCTCTTTCAAGTCTTCTCCGGCCTGGCCAACGGCATCATCTACGGCTCGGTGGCGCTGGCGCTGGTGATGATCTACCAGGCCACGCACCACATCAACTTCGCCCAGGGCGAGATGGCCACCTTCAGCACCTTCATCGCCTGGTGGCTGATGCAGCAGGGCTGGCCGTACTGGGGCGCGTTCTTCTTCACCGTGGCGGTATCCTTTGCCGGCGGACTGCTGGTGCAGCGCATCATCGTGCGGCCGATCGAGAAGGCGCCGGTGCTGACCAACGTCATCGTCTTCATCGGCCTGCTGCTCATCTTCAACGCGCTGTCGGGCTGGATCTTCGACCACACCATCAAGTCCTTCGACAGCCCCTTCCCCAAGGATTCGTTTCTCGCCACCAAGTACTTCTCGGCGCACCAGCTCGGCTCGGCCGGCGTGCTGCTGGTGCTGCTGCTGGCGCTGTTCGCCTTCTTCAGGTTCACGCCCGTCGGTCTGGCGATGCGCGCCGCGGCGCAGAACCCCGACTCGGCGCGGCTGGTCGGCATCCGCGTGTCGTGGATGCTCGGCCTGGGCTGGGGCCTGGCCGCGGCCATCGGCGCGGTGGCCGGCATGATGGTCGCGCCCATCGTCTTCCTCGACCCGAACATGATGGCCGGCATCCTGCTGTACGGCTTCGCCGCGGCGCTGCTGGGCGGCATCGACAACCCGCTGGGCGCGGTCATCGGCGGCTTCATCGTCGGCGTGCTCGAGAACCTGCTCGGCGCCTACGTCATCGGCACCGAACTGAAGCTGACCGTGGCGCTGGTGCTGATCGTGGCCACGCTGACCCTGAAACCCGCCGGCCTGTTCGGCAAGAAGGTGGTGGTGCGGGTATGAACGGCACGATGGCATCGACGGCGGATCGCAAGTGGCTCTGGATCGGCGGCATCGCCGTCGCCATCGCGCTGCTGATCCTGCCCTTCCTGTTCAAGAACTACCGCGTGTTCCAGTTCAACCTGGTGCTGGTCTACGCGGTGGCGATCCTGGGGCTGAACATCCTCACCGGCTTCAACGGCCAGTTCTCGCTCGGGCACGGCGCGTTCTATGCCTTCGGTGCCTATACCGCGGCGATCCTGATGTCGCTGTACGGGGTGCCCTACTGGGCCACGCTGCCCGCGGCCTTCGTGGTCTGCTTCGTCTTCGGTTTCCTGATCGGTTTTCCGGCGCTGCGCCTGGCGGGCCACTTCCTGGCGCTGGCCACCTTCGCGCTGGCGCTGGCCGTCCCGCAGCTGCTGAAGTACAAGAAGATCGAACACTGGACCGGCGGCGTGCAGGGCATCGTGCTGAGCAAGCCCGAACCGCCGTTCAGCTTCACGCTGTTCGGCCAGCCGCTGTCGGCCGACCGCTGGCTGTACTTCTTCACGCTGTTCGTGGCGGCGCTGATGTTCCTGCTCGCCTGGAACCTGCTGCGCGGCCGGGTCGGCCGCGCGCTGGTGGCCATCCGCGACCATCCGATCGCCGCCACCGCGATGGGCATCAACCTGCCGATGTTCAAGTCGCTGACCTTCGGCACCTCGGCCGGCTTTACCGGACTGGCCGGCGCGCTCGGCGCCATCGTCGTGGCCTTCGTCTCGCCGGACAGCTTCACCATCACGCTGTCGATCTTCCTGCTGGTGGGCGTGGTCGTCGGCGGGCTGGCGTCGATCCCGGGCGCGATCTTCGGCGGCATCTTCATCCAGTTCGTGCCGAACGTCGCCGAGGAGATTTCCAAGTCGGCCCCGGCCGCCATCTACGGCGTGCTGCTGATCGGCCTGATGTACCTGCTGCCCACCGGCGTGATGGGCGGCCTGCAGCGCCTGTGGGCGCGACTGCGCCCCAGAACCAGGGGCTGACCCGCGGTGGCGGAACCGGACGCGCCACTACCTGCTCGAAACCCAGCTCACCAAGGAGACACTGCAAATGAACCTGAATCGCATCACCCTGGCCGCGGGCATCGCGGCACTGGCCTTCACCGGCGCCGCGCTGGCGCAGAAGAAGTACGACCCGGGCGCCAGCGACAAGGAAATCGTCGTCGGCGCGATCCACCCGTATTCGGGCCCGGCCTCGGCCTACGGCGCCATCGGCAAGGCCATCGGTGCCTACATCGAGAAGGTCAACGCCGAGGGCGGCATCAACGGCCGCAAGATCAAGTACATCCCGCTGGACGACGGCTACAACCCGGCCAAGACGGTGGAGCAGGCGCGCAAGCTGGTCGAGCAGGACGAGGCGCTGATCGTCTTCAACCCGCTGGGCACGCCGTCGAACACCGCGATCCAGAAGTACATGAACGACCGCAAGGTGCCGCAGCTGTTCGTCGCCACCGGCGCCAGCAAGTGGAACGACCCGAAGCACTTCCCCTGGACCATGGGCTGGCAGCCCAGCTACCAGGCCGAGGCCAAAGCCTTCGCGCATCACATCCTGGAGACCAACCCGAACGCGAAGATCGCCGTGCTGTACCAGAACGACGACTTCGGCAAGGACTACCTGACGGGCTTCGAGGAGGGCCTGGGCGACAAGGCCAAGACGATGATCATCAGCAAGCTCACCTACGAGGTCACCGACCCCACGGTGGACAGCCAGATGGTCTCGCTGAAGGCCACGGGCGCCGACACCTTCTTCAACATCACCACGCCCAAGTTCGCGGCGCAGTCGATCAAGAAGGCGGCCGAGATCGGCTGGAAGCCGGTGCACTATCTGGTCAGCGTGTCGGCCTCGGTGGGTGCGGTGCTGACGCCGGCCGGCCTGGACAACAGCACGGGCCTGTATACCGCCGCCTACATCAAGGATCCGACCGACCCGCAGTTCCAGAAGGGCAAGGAGTGGGACGACTACGTCGCCTGGTTCAAGAAGTACAACGCCGGCGCCAACATCAACGACGCCTTCAACGTCTACGGCTACACCGTGACGCAGGGCCTGATGCAGGTGCTCAAGCAGGCGGGCGACAACCTGACGCACGCAAACATCATGAAGCAGGCCGCCAGCCTGGACATGACGCTGCCGATGCTGCTGCCCGGCGTCAACGTCAAGACCGGCCCGGACGACTTCGCCCCGATCGAGCGCGAGCAGATGGCCAGGTTCGACGGCAAGACCTGGGTGTTGTTCGGCAAGGTCTACGGCCGCTGAGCCGGGCCGACTGCGCATGCGGCACCCTGCGGGGTGCCGTTTTTCTTGGTCCGGGCCGGCGATGACACCGCTGTTCGAGGACGAGGCGCTGCTCGCCTTCGACAAGCCGGCCGGCCTGCTGGCCGTGCCCGGCCGCGGCGCAGACAAGCAGGACTGCCTGGCCGCGCGCGTGCAGGCGCGCTGGCCCGACGCGCTCGTCGTGCACCGGCTCGACATGGCGACCTCGGGGCTGATGCTGTTCGCGCGCGGCGCGGCGGTGCAGCGCCGGCTGAGCATCGACTTCGCCGCGCGCCGCATCGACAAACGCTATGTCGCGCTGGTGCACGGGCGCATGCCGGCCGCGCAGGGCCGCATCGAGCTGCCGCTGGCGGCCGACTGGCCGCGCCGGCCGCTGCAGAAGGTGGACCACGCGCACGGCAAGCCCTCGATCACCGACTGGCAGGTGCTGGACTTCGATGCCGCGCGCCGGCTGACGCGCCTCGCACTTCAGCCGCACACCGGCCGCACCCACCAGTTGCGCGTGCATCTGGCCGCCATCGGCCACCCGATCCTCGGCGATGCGCTGTACGCGCCGCCGCAGGTGTGCTCGCGCGCCGCACGGCTGCTGCTGCATGCCCAGGCGCTGTCGCTGCCGCACCCGTTGACCGGCCGGCCGCTGCAACTGCGCTGCGCGATACCGTTTTGACAGAATGCAGCGTTCCTTGGAGATGCCCATGAACGACGATCTGGTACTCACCGAAATCGACTCCTGCGGCTGCGCGCTGCTGACGCTGAACCGCCCGGCTTCGCTGAACGCACTGTCGCGCGCGCTGATGGCGCAGCTGGCGGCCGCGGTGCGGCGCCTGGAGGCCGACCCCGCCGTGCGCGTGCTGATCCTCACCGGCGCCGGCAAGGCCTTTTGCGCCGGGCTGGACCTGAAGGAACTGGGCAGCGGCCAGGCCGGCCTGGGTGTAGACAACGCGGTCAGCGGCAACGATCCGGTGACGGCGCTGCAGCAGTTCAGCGGTCCGGTGATCGGCGCGATCAACGGCGCCGCGGTGACCGGCGGCTTCGAGCTGGCTCTGGCCTGCGACGTGCTGCTGGCCAGCCCGCAGGCGCGTTTCGCCGACACCCATGCGCGCATCGGCGTCGCGCCGGGCTGGGGGCTGTCGCAGAAGCTCAGCCGCGCGATCGGCATCTACCGCGCGCGCGAGATCTCGCTGACCGGCAACTGGGTCAGCGCAGAGCAGGCCGCCGCCTGGGGTTTCGTCAACCGCGTGGTGCCGGCCGAGGAGCTGCTGGGCACCGCAAAGCAGCTGGCCGCCGACATGCTGAGCTGCCTGCCGGAAATGCTGGTGCGCTACAAGGCGATCATCGACGACGGCTTCGCGCTGGGCTTCGGCGAGGGCATGGCGCTGGAGCGCTCGCGCAGCCGCGAATACAACGCCCAGGTCGGCGCCGCGGCCATCGAAGCGCGGCGCGAGGGCGTGCGCGCGCGCAATCGCGGATAGAACTCCCGCAGGATCACGGCCGTTCCAGCCGGGTCTTGAGTTCGAGCAGCGCTTCGCGGTCGATGCGGTCCTTGGCGCGGTAGTCGGTCTTGGTCTTCAGCAGGCCTTCGATGTTCAGCGTGCGGATGGCGACGCCCTCGACCTGCAATGTGCGCACATGGCCTTGCAGGCTCTCGTAGGTCTGGCCGTTGGCCGCGAACAGCAGGTCGATCAGCAACTCGTCGGCCACCCGGATGTTCTCCGGGGCCTCGGCAGCAACCTCGAACCACGCCGGATCCAGTTCGCGGCTGGAAGGCAGAAACGACAGCGCGCGGATCACGCGCCGGCCGTTGTCCATCGACGACGGCAGCAGGATGTCGATGTCCTCGGTGGCGCGCACGAAGCCGTTCAGCCGCACCGCATGTCCGCCGACCAGGATGTACTGCACGCCTTCGGCCTGGAAGCGGCGCAGCAGGTCGAGCAGTGCGTCCGCGTCCATGTCCGGGGCTCAACGTCCCGGATTCAAGCGCCGCGCCGCCTGCAGTTGAAGCGCGTCGTCGATCCGGTTCATGGCCTCGTGCGTTGCGCGCATCACGCCGCGGGGGCGCCGCATGCGCGCGGAGGCGAGCATCGCATCGAGCACGCGGCCGCGCCGCAGCGCCTCGACAGGGTCGAAGATCCATTCGGAACGATCGCGCGGGCCGACGGTGCGGGTCACAGGCGCATCGTATCCGGATCGTCCGCGAGCAGCGCCGCGTAACGCTGCAGGTCGACGTTGCCGCCGCTGACGATGACGCCGACGCGCCGGCCGCGCAGGTCGATCGCGCCCTGCAGCGCCGCCGCCGCGGCCAGGCAACCGGTGGGCTCGACCACCAGCTTCATGCGCGTGGCGAAGAAGCGCATCGTCTGCACCAGCTGCTCATCGCTGACGGTGACGATGCCCGACACCAGCGCCTGGATCACCGGGAAGGTCAGCAGGCCGGTGGACTGCGTCTGCGCGCCGTCGGCAATGGTGCGCGGCGTCTCGATCTTCACGATCTCGCCGCGCTGCAGGCTCAACTGCGTGTCGTTGCCGGCCTCGGGCTCGACGCCATGCACCTCGATCTGCGGCAGCAGGTGTTTGGCCGCCACCGCGCAGCCCGAGATCAGCCCGCCGCCGCCGACGCACACCAGCAGCGCATCGAGCGGGCCCGCCTCCTCGATCAGCTCCAGCGCCGCGGTGCCCTGCCCGGCCATCACGTCCGCATGGTCGAAGGGCGGGATCATCGTCATGCCGCGCTCGTCGGCCAGGCGGCGGCACAGCGCCTCGCGGTCTTCGGTGTAGCGGTCGAAGAGCACGACCTCGCTGTGTGCCATGCCCTGCTGGTAGCCGCGCGTCGCATCGAGCTTGCTCTGCGGCGCATCCTGCGGCATGACGATCACCGAAGGCATGCCCAGCAGCCGCGCCGACAGCGCCACCGCCTGCGCATGGTTGCCCGACGAGAAGGCGATCGCACCGGCGCGCTTCTGCTCGGGCGTGAAGCGGCTCAGCGCGTTGTAGGCGCCGCGGAACTTGAACGCGCCCATGCGCTGCAGGTTCTCGCATTTGAAGAACAGGCTCGCGCCGCTGAGTTCGTCGGCGCTGCGCGAACGATGCACCGGCGTGCGATGGGCCACGCCGGCCAGGCGCCGAACAGCCCGCTGCACGTCGTCGAAGCCGATGGCCAGCGTCATGAGCTCACCCCGCCTCCTGGAAACCGCCGGCGCGGTAGGTCAGCACCAGCGTGTCGCGCTGCGCCTGCGCTGCCGCATCCAGCGGCTGGATCGGCGTGGTCTCGTGGATCACGCGCGCGTCGTCGAGCAGCAGCACGCTCCACGGCTCGGCCAGCGTGAAGCGCAGCCCCTGCGGACCGCGCGCATCGAAGACCCGCGTTTCGCCGCCCTTGACGTTGCGCCGGCCGACCAGGATCACCGCCACCAGGTCGACGCCGTCGCGGTGCGCGCCTTCGGGCGTCGGCCGGCCGATGCCTTCGTCGCCGGTTTCGATGCGAAAGGCGTGCGCTTCCGTGTACCAGCGCCGGCTGCCGCGCAGACTGCTGGCGCAGCGGCCGAGCGCGAGCAGCAAGCGCGGCCACGCGGCATCGGCCAGCAGCGCCTGCGGCAGCGGCTCGAACCAGCGCTCGATGCCGCCGTGCAGCGCGTTGTATTCGACCGGCTGCCAATGCGCGCGCTGCGGCACCGCCGACACCGCCGCTTCCTCGACGATGAAGCTGCCGTGGCGCCGGCGCCGGTAGCGCCCGCCGTCGCGCAGATGCGCGTCCGCAGGCAGATCGTCCCAGAAGCGCTGCCAGGACAGTAGTTGCTGCAGCGCAACATCACTCATTCGAGTCAATGACGCCGCGTCGAGCACGGCATATCCTGCGCTATGCAGTTGTGCATCCAGATCCGCAAGGGCCGTCAGTGGCGGTGGATTCAAAGTCGATTGCGTCATGCAAAAAACCGAGCCTCGAAGCTGGTGGGCCAACTCTAATCGCTGTCAGCCGCGGATCAAGCCGCCGCGTTAATCTCTCCAAGGACCAACGGGACTCGCACCCACTTCGATGAACGTCTGCACATTGTCTGAACAACGCGCGCTGAGCTTGGTCGACATCGTCGAGTTGAAATGGATGTTGGCCGGCGAAGGGCTGCACGTGCACGTCGAGAAGGTGCAGTCGGACCCGGCTTATGCGCGCGAATGCCTGTGCGCCGCCGAGCGTTCGCAGAACCCGACGGTGCGCCAGGTGGCGGCGCGCTTGCGCCCGCTGCTCGAACAGCGCTGCGGCGACTGATCCGGCTTACCACGCGTCGACGAAGCCGCGCCGCGGCGCCAGCTTCCGGCCGGCCACCGACTTCAACCCGCGCAGCAGCCAGTCGCGGCTCTCGGCCGGATCAATGACGTCGTCGATCTCCAGATGGCTGGCCATGTTCAGCGCCTGGCCCTTGGCGATGGCTTCGGCCACCAGCTTGTCGAACAGCGCCTCGCGCGCCTCGGGCGCCGCGGCTTCCAGTTCCTTGCGGAAACCCAGCCGCACCGAGCCTTCGATGCCCATCGGCCCGAACTCGCCGCTGGGCCAGGCGGCGATGGCCACCGGGGCATGGAAGTGTCCGGCGGTCAGCGCCATCGCCCCCAGGCCGTAGCCGCGCCTGAGCATCAGGCTGAACACCGGGATGCGCAGCGACGCCGCGGTGACGAACAGCCGCCCGGCGCGCCGCACCATCGCCGTCTTCTCGCTTTCCGGTCCGACCATGAAGCCCGGCGTGTCGACGAAGGTGATCAGCGGCAGGCCGAAGGCATCGGCCAGCTGCATGAAGCGCGCGAGCTTGTCGCAGCCCGGCGCGTCCAGCGCACCGCCCAGGTGGCGCGGCTGGCTGGCCGCCACCGCCACCGCGCGCCCGCCCAGGCGCGCCAGCGCGGTGATCACGCCGACGCCGAAGTCGCGCCGCAGTTCCATCACGCTGCCGGCGTCCATGATCGTGTGCAGCACCGCGCGCGGGTCATACAGCGCGTTGCGGTTCTCCGGCAACGCCAGACGCAACGACAGCGCGTCGCCGCCGGCCGGCGCATCGGGCGGCAGATCGCCTTGGAAGAAGCCGAGGTACTGCTTCGCGGCCGCCACCGCCGCGGCTTCGCCGGCGACGCGCAGGTCGATGACGCCGTTGGGCGATTGCACCGACACCGGGCCGACCTCGTCGGCATGCACGCGCCCCAAGCCGCCGCCTTCGATCATCGCCGGGCCGCCCATGCCGATGCTGGCGCTGTCGGTGGCGATGATCACGTCGCAGCAGCCCAGCAGCGCGGCATTGCCGGCAAAGCAGCGGCCCGAGACGATGCCCACCACCGGCACCTGCCCCGACAGCCGCGCGAAGCGCTGGAAGGTGGTGATGTGCAGCCCGGCGATGGCGATCGAATCCACGTCGCCGGGGCGTCCGCCGCCGCCTTCGGCGAACAGCACCAGCGGCAGCGCCTGGGCTTCGGCGATCTCCAGCAGCCGGTCGCTCTTGTGGTGGTTGAAGTAGCCCTGCGTGCCGGCCAGCACCGCGTAGTCGTAGGCCATCACCGCGACGCGTGCGCGCTCCGGCCCGAACAGCGCCGCGTTGACGCTGCCGGTGGCGGTGATCAGCCCGTCGGCGGCGGTATTGCGCTGCAGGTCGTCCAGGCTGCGCCGGCTGCGCTGCGCGGCCACCGCATGCGCGCCGTATTCGAGCAGGCTGCCGGCATCGAGCAAGTCGGCCACGTTCTCGCGCGCCGTGCGCCCGCCCTGCCCGTGGCGGCGCGCCACCGCCTCGGGCCGCGCCGCGTCGTCGATCTGCGCGCGCCGCGCCCGCAGCGCCTGCAGGTCGGCGCGCGGCCGGCTCGGGTCGGGCGGCGGCGCGGCCGGTGCCGCGGCCACCGGCGCCGCACCGGGCTCCAACTCGACCAGCACGCTGCCTTCGGCGACCACGTCGCCCACCGCGGCGGCGATGGCGCGCACGATGCCCGGCAGCGGCGCTTCGAGCGGCACCTCCATCTTCATGGCTTCGAGCAGCAGCAGCGTCTGGCCGGCCGCGACCGCCTGGCCGACCACCACCTCGATGCCGATTACCGAGCCGTGCACCGGCGCGTGCAAGGCCTTGCGCAGATTGCCCATCCAGCCGCTCCCTTCTGTCGCCCCACGCGGGCTCGAGCGGCATGCATTCTCCACGCCCGCGCGCGGCGCCAGGTCAGGCCGGCTCGAGCAGGCCGCGCTTGCGCAGCAGCGGCTCCACCGTCGGCGCGCGGCCGCGGAAGGCGGCGTAGGCCGCGCCCGGCTCCACGCTGTTGCCGCTGGCATAGATGCAGCGGCGCAGCCGCTCGGCCACCTTCGGATCGAAGGGGCTGCCGGCTTCGGTGAAGGCCTCGTAGCCGTCGGCGTCCAGCACCTCGGCCCACAGGTAGACGTAGTAGCCGGCGGCATAGCCGGAGCCGGAAAACAGGTGCTGGAAGTGCACCAGCCGGTGGTTCATGCCCACGCCCTCGGGCAGGCCGCGGCGCTGCAGTTCGTCGGCCTCCCAGGCACTCAGGTCGGCGGGTATCTGCCCGCGCGGCAGCGAGTGCACGGCCATGTCGGCCCAGCTGCTGGCGCAGTAGCGCACCGTCTCGTAGCCCTGGTTGAAGCGCCGCGCCGCATGCATGCGCTCGATCAGCGCGTCGGGGATCGGCGCGTCGGTCTGCCAGTGGCGCGCATGCTGCTTCAGCACCTGCGGCTCGCTGATCCAGTGTTCGAACAGCTGCGACGGCAGTTCGACGAAGTCCTTCAGCACGCTGGTTCCCGACAGCCGCTCGTAGGTGACGTCGGACAGCATGCCGTGCAGGCCGTGGCCGAACTCGTGGAACAGCGTGCGCGCGTCCTCCAGCGACAGCAGCGCCGGCGCGCCCGGCGCGCCCTTGGCGAAGTTGTTGTTGTTCAACACCACGGCGATCGCGCTGCCGCCGCCCGGCTCGTTGCGGCTTTGCGTGCGCAGCGTGCTCATCCAGGCGCCGCTGCGCTTGGCCGTGCGCGCGAAGTTGTCCTGCAGGAACACGGCCACCACGCGGCCGGCGGCGTCGCTGACCTCGTAGGCCTTGACGTCGGGGTGATACACCGGCAGGTCGTCGCGCGGCGTGAAGCGCAGGCCGAACAGGCGCTGCGCGCAATCGAAGGCCGCCTGCACCACGCGCGGCAGCGGGAAATAGGGCTTGATCTGCGCATCGTCGAGCGCGTAGCGCTGCTGGCGCAGCTTCTCGGCCCACCAGCGCCAGTCCCAGGCTTCGAGCGGCTGGTCGACCGCGCCGTGTTCCTGCATCAACTGCTGCAGTTCGTCGCGCTCGCGCTGCACCGCCGCCAGCGCGCGCGGCCAGACCTCGTCGAGCAATCGGTAGACCGCCGTGCGCGTGCCGGCCATGGTGTCGGTCAGCGCGTAGTCGGCATAGCAGCCATAGCCGTGCAATGCCGCCTGCTCGCTGCGCAGCTCCAGGATGCGGCGCGCCAGCGGCCGGTTGTCGTGTTCTCCCGCGTGTTCGCCGCGCGTGACCCAGGCGCGCCAGGCCTGCTCGCGCAGGTCGCGCCGTTCGGAGAAGGTCAGGAAGGGCACGATCAGCGAGCGCGACAGCGTGATCACGTGGCCGTCTTCCACACCCCGCTCCAGCGCCGCCTGGCGCGCCGCGTCGCGCACGAAGCCGGGCAGCCCGGCGAGATCGGCCTCGCCCTGCAGCCGCAGCCGCCAGCTTGCTTCGTCGTGCAGCACGTTCTGGCCGAACTGCGTGGTTGCTTCCGCCAGCGCTTCCATCAGCTGCGCATAACGCGCCTGCGCGTCCGGCGCGAGCTTGGCGCCGGCACGCACGAAGTCCAGATGCGTGCGCTCCAGCAGCCGGCGCTGCTCGGGCGTCAACGGCAGCGACTCGCGCTGCGCATGCAGCGCGTCGACGCGCGCGAACAGCGCCGCGTGCATGTAGACCGAGCTGTAGTGCGCCGCCAGCGGTGCCGCCAGCTCGCGCTGCACCGCCTGCAGCTCGGCCGAGGTCTGCGACGCCGTCAGGTTGTAGAACACCGACTCGATGCGCGCCAGCAGCCGCGCGCAGCGGTCGAAGGCGGCGACGGTGTTGTCGAAGCCGGGCGGCTCGGGCTGGCGGGCGATGGCGTCGAGCTCGTCGCGGTGGATCTGCATCGCTGCGCGCAGCGCCGGCTCGAAATGCTCGGGCCGGATGCGCTCGAAAGGCGGCAGCGCATGGGGCGTGTCCCAGTCCTGCAGCAGCGGGTTGGTGGAAGTCGGGGTCGTGACACGCTGGTCCATGGAGGCGAATCGTTGCAGTGCGGCGGCGCCGCGAGCGGCCATCATGCCATCGCAGCGCCGCTGGAATAATCGCCGCATTGCATCAACATCCCGTGCGCATGGTCAGCCTGACTCCCGTGGCTTCATTGATCGAACGCCGCCGCATCGTCGGTGGCGCCGTGCACTTCCCGCTCAGCGGCGACTGGCAACAGGGCCGCACCTGTTACGGCGGGCTGATCTCGACGCTGGCCGTGGTGGCCATGCGCGACGTCGCCGGCAGCGCCTGGCCGGCCGAGGCCAGCCTGCGCGGGCTGCAGACCTGCTTCATCGCGCCGGTCGAACCGGGCGAGGTGCAGATCGACGTGCAGCTGCTGCGCCAGGGCCGCAACGTCTGCCAGGTGCAGGCGCAGGCGCTGCAGGGCGGGCAGGTGGCCGCCGTGCTGCTGGGCGTGTTCGGCGCCGACCGGCCGTCGAGCCTGGCGCCGCGGCGGCCCGGGCGACCGGCGCCCAGGCGCGAAGCCGACGCGCTGCCCGTGCCGCCGGCAGCGCCGCAGGGTGCGCCCGCGTTTCTGCGGCATTTCGACATGCGCTGGGCCGACGGTCCGCCGCCCTACAGCGGCGGCGAAGGTTTTCGCACCTGCATCCACCTGCGGCTGGCCGGCGGCGAAGCGGCGTCGCTGTCGCCCGAGTTGCAGACCGTCCTGCTCGCCGACCTGCCGCCGACACCGGCGGTCGGCCAGCTGAGCCGGCCCAGTGCCAACAGCTCGGTGACCTGGGCGCTGGAGCTGCGGCCGGTGGCGGGCCAGCCGGCGCAGGGCTGGTGGCGCGCCGACAACGAATCGCTGAGGGTCGAGGGGGGTTACGTCAACCACCGCTCCGAGCTGTGGGCACCCGACGGCGAACTTGCCGCCTACGGCAGCCAGGTGGTGGCCGTCTTCGGTTGAAATGACCCACCCCCTACGGCCTTCGGCCGCCCTCTCGAGGGGGCACCGTCAGCGGCCCGGCAAAGCCGGTTCCGCGACGGTCGCGCGCAGCGTCCGGTGCATGTTTGGCGGCAGGCGCCTGGGCGCCACTGGCCACTGACCCATGTGTTCGCTGCGCCATCAGGCGCTGCACTGGCTGCTGTGCGCCGACCCCGAGCGCAAGGCACAGGGCACACGCGCGCTCGATCTGCAGCGACCGCTCGACATCGACGAAGTCATCGCCGAGCCGCCCGGCATTCCCGGCCGCCCGCCGCGGCCGCTTCTGGTGCCGCACACACGGCTGAAGACGCGTTCGGTGCACACCACCGCAGGCCGCGCCGCGCTGCTGCATGCGCTGGCGCATATCGAGCTGAATGCCATCGACCTGGCGCTGGACGTGGTCTGGCGCTTCGCCGGCCTGCCCGACGCGTTCTACCGTCAGTGGCTGCAGGTGGCGCGCGAGGAGGCGCATCACTTCGAGCTGCTGCGCGAGCATCTGGCGGCACTGGGCCACGCGTATGGCGACTTCGATGCGCACGACGGCCTGTGGCAGATGGCCGAGCGCACGCGCCACGATGTGCTGGCGCGACTGGCGCTGGTGCCGCGCACGCTGGAGGCGCGCGGCCTCGATGCCTCGCCCGCCGTCAAGGCCAAGCTGCTCGCCGCCGGCGATGCGCGCGGCGGCGCGATCCTCGACATCCTCCTGCGCGACGAGATCGGCCATGTCGCGGTGGGCAACCGCTGGTACCGCCGGCTGTGCGCACAGCGCGGGCTCGAGCCGCGCGCCACCTACGCCGCGCTCGCGCAGCAGCACGGCGCGCCGCGCCCGCGCGGCCCCTTCAACCTCGACGCACGCCGCGCCGCCGGCTTCGACGACGACGAACTCGCGGCGCTGGCTACCATCGGCTCCTGACCGCCACCCCGCCCCAGCCTTCCATGCGCATCTTCGTCGCCGGCTTCCAGCACGAGACCAACACCTTCGCCCCCACGAAAGCCGACTGGCCGGCCTTCGAAAGCGGCTCGGCCTTCCCCGCCTTCAGCCACGGCGAGGCGATGCTCGAGCGCCTGGGCCCGACCAGCCTGCCGATGGGCGGCTTCATCCGCGAGGCGCGCCGGCGCGGCTGGGCGCTGCTGCCTTCGGCCTGGGCCGGCGCCAGCCCGTCGGCGCAGGTCACGCGCGCGGCCTTCGAGCGCATTGCCGAGCACATCGTCGGCGACGCCCGGCGCGGCGGCTTCGACGCCGTCTACCTGGACCTGCACGGCGCCGCGGTGGCCGAGCATGCGGACGATGCCGAGGGCGAGTTGCTGCAGCGGCTGCGCGCGGTGCTCGGGCCGGACATGCCGCTGGTCGCCAGCCTGGACCTGCATGCCAACGTCACGCGGCGCATGCTGCAGCACGCCAGCGCGATGAGCGCCTACCGCACCTATCCGCACGTCGACGGCGCCGACACCGGCGCGCGCTGCGCGGCTGTGCTGGCCGAGCTGTGGCAGCACGGCAAGCCCTGGCAGACGCATCAGGTGCGCATCCCCTTCCTGCTGCCGCTGAACGCGCAGAGCACGATGCTGCAGCCGGCCGGCGGCGTGTACGAACGGCTCGCCGCGCGCGACGAACGCAGCGGCGTGCGCCTGAGCTTCGCGATGGGTTTCCCGGCCGCGGACTTCGACGAATGCGGACCGCTGGTGTTCGGCCACGGCCCCGACGCCGCGGCCGTACACAAGGCGGTGCAGGACGTGGCCGACGAGGTCATCGAGCTGCGCCCCGACTGGGCGCTGGAGCTGTTCGACCCCGCCACCGCCGTGCAGCGCGCGCTGGCGCTGGCCGAGCGCAGCGACCAGCCGGTGGTCATCGCCGATACGCAGGACAACCCCGGCGCCGGCGCCGACAGCAACACCACCGGCATGCTGCATGCGCTGCTGGCGGCGGGCGCCGGACGCCGCTTCCCCGGCCGGGTGGCGCTGGGCCTGCTGTTCGACCCCGAGGCGGCACGCATCGCGCACCAGGCCGGCATCGGCGCCGAACTGGAGCTGTCGGTGGGCAAGGCGGTGCGCTGCTTCGACGGCCGGCTCAGCGACCCGCCGGTGCGCGGGCGCTTCAAGGTGCTGTCCCTGAGCGACGGCGTCGTGCCGCTGCACGGACCGATGACCGCCGGCAGCACCGTGCAGCTGGGCCCGAGTGCCGGCGTCGAGATCGACGGCATCCGCGTCAACCTCGTCAGCGGCCAGTGCCAGATGCTCGACCTGGACCTGTTCCGCTTTCTCGGCGTGATGCCGCAGGCGATGCGGGTGCTGGTCAACAAGAGCTCGGTGCACTTCCGCGCCGCCTTCGCGCCGATCGCCTCGCACATCCTGGTGGCGGTGGCGCCGGGTCCGATGGCGGCCGATCCGAGCACGCTGCCCTGGAAGCATTTGGGACAAGGGATTGCGCTGAAACCCTGAACACGGCCAGACTGCGCGCCCAGCCACCCTGGAGAGCCCGATGCCCTCAGCCGCCTTCGCAGCCGCGATGCCCTTCATCCTGCGCTGGGAGGGCGGCTTCGTCGACCACCCGGCCGACCCCGGCGGCCGCACCAACAAGGGCGTGACGCAGCGCGTCTACAACGCCTGGCTGGCGCGCCAGGGCCGACCCGGCCGCGACGTCAAGCAGATCGAGGAGGCCGAGGTGCAGGCGATCTACGAATCGGGCTACTGGGTGCCGCCACGCTGCGACCTGCTGGCGCAGCCGCTGGACCTGGTGCAGTTCGACACCGCCGTCAACATGGGCCCCGGCCGCGCGGTGCGCTTCCTGCAGCAGGCGGTAGGCTGCGGTATCGACGGCGACTTCGGCCCGGCCACCGAACGCGCGGTGTCGGCCTGCGATGGCGGCGACGCCGTCGTCAAGTACTGCAACATCCGCGAGGCCTTCTACCGCGGCATCGTCGCGCGCAAGCCCGACCAGGGCGTGTTCCTGAAGGGCTGGATGAACCGGCTGAACAGCCTGCGCCGCCAAGCCGGCCTGCCCGGCTTCGAAGCCGCACGCGGCATCGAAGCCGATTTCGGCGACGCCGGCTGGATCGCCAAGGTGCCGGACATCGGCGAAGACCCGTCCTTCGACTTCTGAAGCAGGAGACTTCGATGGCCCACGTCACCTTCATCCACGGCATCGCCAACAAGCCGCCGCCTGCGGATCTGCTGCGCATCTGGCGCGAGGCGCTGGCCAACGCCGCCGACCCGCTGCCGCTGGGCGACCTGGGCATCAGCTCCGAACTGGTCTACTGGGCCGACCTGATGTACGACAAGCCCGACGACAACCTCGCGGCGCACGAGGGCTTGCTGGAGAACACGCCCGCAGCCGTGGACGGCGGCGGCGGTGCCGCCGCGCCGCAGCCGCGCAATGCCGAGGAAGCCGCCTTCCTGAATGCGCTGCGCCAGCACATGAGCGGGCTGTCCGACGAGCAGATGGCATCGGCGCCGGCCGTCCCGGCGCAGCCGCAGGGCGCGCTGGAGCGCGTGCCGCTGCCCTGGTTCCTGAAGAAGCCGATCATGGATGCCTTCCTGCGCGACGTGCACCACTACCTGTTCGACGTGGAGTTCGCGCCGCCCGGGCGCACGCCGGTGCACATCCAGCAGACCATCCGCCAGCGCTTCGTCGACGCCGTCTGCGGCAAGACCGTGACGCGGCCGCACGTGGTGGTGTCGCACAGCATGGGCACGGTGATCGCCTACGACTGCCTGAAGCGCGTCGGCGCCTGCGCCCAGATCGACGGCTTCATCACGCTGGGCAGCCCGCTCGGCCTGGACGAGGTGCAGGACCAGCTGCAGCCCGGCTGGAGCCGCGACGACGGCTTCCCCAGCGCCAAGCTGGGGGCGGGCTGGGTCAACTTCTTCGACCGGCTCGACCCGGTCTGCGGCTTCGACCCGCAGCTGGCCAACGACTACCGCCAGGGCGGCAAGAGCGTGGTCGACGACGTCGCGGTGCAGAACGACGGCGCCTGGCGCCATTCGATCACCAAGTACCTGCGCCAGCCGGCGGTGGCCGGCGCGCTGCGGCGCCTGCTGCGGCTGGGCTGAACATGGCCGACACCGATATCGACGCGCTGCGGCGGGCCGCGCGCGCGGCGCTGCAACAGTTGCAAGGCCGCGCTTCCGCCGCCGAGTTGCAGGCTGCGAAGCCGCTGGTCGAACAGCTGCGCAACCAGCGCGACTACGAGCTGATGGCCCAGCTGGCCGAGGCGGTGAGCCGGCGCGACCCGAAGGACGCGAGCAATCGCCGCCTGTATGCGCAGGCCCTGATCGACACCGGCAAGGCGAGTGCGGCCGTCGACCTGCTGCAGCCGCTGATGCGCCGCCTGGCGCAAAGCGACCCGGAGTGGGCCGAGGCCGCCGGCCTGCTGGGCCGCGCGTGGAAGCAGATCTACTTCGATGCCAGCGACAAGAGCGAGGCCTTCGCGCGCGATGCGCTGAAGAAGGCCATCGCCGCCTACCGCGGGCCTTTCGAGGCCAGCGGCAACCCCTGGCACGGCGTCAACCTGGTCGCGCTGCTGGAACGCATGCGCAGCAGCGGCTGGCGCGCCCCGGCGGGCCTGGAGGGCACGGCCGTCGCGCAGCAGGTCGTCGCGACGCTGGAGGCCACGCCGCCCGCGCAGCGCGATGCCTGGTTCCTGGCGACGCTGGCCGAAGCCTCGCTGGGCCTGCGCGACTGGAGCAGCATCGAAGGCCATGTGCGCCAGTACGTGTCGGCCGCCGACACACAAGCCTTCCACGTGGCCGGCACGCTGCGCCAGTTCACGCAGATCTGGAACCTGGAAGCCGAGCCGCGCGGCCGCACGCTGGTCGACCTGCTGCGCGCGCGGCTGATGCAGCTGCAGGGCGCCGAACTGCGCGTCGCGCCGGCCGAACTGCAGCGCCTGAGCCGGCAGGACGCACCGCCGCCCTTCCAGCTGGAAGCGGTGCTGGGGCCGAACGGCGCGCAGACCTACAAGTGGTGGAAGACCGGCATCGAACGCGCCGCGGCGGTGGCCTGCGTGCGCCAGCGCCTGGGCGGGCGTGTCGGCACCGGCTTCCTGCTGCGTGCCGGCGACCTGGGGAGGGAGCCGGCCGACGAGCGGCTGCTGCTGACCAACTTCCACGTGATCAACCCGCAGGGCGCGAGCCCGGGGCTGGCGCCGGCCGATGCCGAGGTCGTGTTCGAGGCGGTCGATGCGAACCAGGCCTACGACATCGCGCAGATCGTCTGGCACTCCACGCCGGACCGCCACGACGCCGCGCTGCTGCGCCTGGCCACGCCGGTACAGGGCATCGCGCCGCTGCCGATCGCCGCCGCGCTGCCGGTGCTCGAGGACAGCGCGCGCGTCTACATCATCGGCCACCCCGGCGGACGCGACCTGGCCTTCTCGTTCCAGGACAACGAACTGCTGGACCATGAAGGCCCGCCGCAGGGCCAGCCGGCGATTTCCGGCGTGACGCGGCTGCACTACCGCGCGCCCACCGAAGGCGGCAGCTCGGGCAGCCCGGTGTTCAACTCGCGGCTGTGGCAGGTGGTCGCGCTGCACCATGCCGGCGGCAAGATCGGCATGCCCAGGCTCAACGGCAAGCCGGGCAGCTGCGGTGCCAACGAAGGCATTTCGATGGCTTCGATCATCGCCGCGATGAAGGACGCATAATCCACCGGCGAACGCTAGGGGTGTCGGCAGGAGCCGACTGAGAAACACCCTCTGAACCTGAACTGGGTCGTGCCAGCGTAGGGAAGCGATCATCGGCGCGCCCCGCGCCCATGCGCCTCCCCGCCGTCGGCCGCCCGCCCACCGCCTTTGGAGGACGACGATGAGCGCTCAACTGATCGATGCCGCGGCCCTGTGGGCCGACCTGCAGGCCGTGCGCCGGCAGGCGCCGCTGGTGCACAACATCACCAACTTCGTGGTCATGAACTACAGCGCCAACGCGCTGCTGGCGGTGGGCGCGTCGCCGGTGATGGCGCATGCCAAGGAAGAGGTGCAGGACATGGTCGGCATCGCGCAGGCGCTGGTGCTGAACATCGGCACGCTCGAACCCGCATGGATCGAAGCGATGCTTCTCGCGCTGCAGGCGGCGCGCGCGCGCGGCGTGCCGGTGGTGCTGGACCCGGTCGGCGCCGGCGCCACGCCCTACCGCAATGCCGCGCTCGCCGAGCTGCTGCGCAGCGGCGCGCCCAGCGTGGTGCGCGGCAACGGCTCCGAGGTGATGAGCGTGGCCGGCCTGGCCGCCGCGACGCGCGGCGTCGACAGCGCGGCGTCGTCGGGCGAGGCGCTGGACGCGGCACGCGCGCTGGCGCGCGACCTGCAAGCCGTCGTCTGCACCAGCGGCGCCGACGACCACGTGGTCGATGCCGGCGGGCGCTGGGCCACGCTGTCCAACGGCCACCCGTGGATGACCAAGGTCACCGGCGTCGGCTGCTCGGCCAGCGCCTTGGCTGGCGCTTTCTGTGCGGTGCAGCCGGACCCTTGGCGCGCGACGCTGGCGGCAATGGCCGTGCTCGGCGTCGCCGGCGAGCTGGCGGCCGAACGCACGCAGGCCGCAGGTGCCGGCGTCGGCCGCCTGCAGATCGAGCTGCTCGACGGCCTGCAGCTGCTGGACGCGGCCAGCTTCAGCTCCAGGCTGAAGCTGCAGGTCCATGGTTGAGGCTGCGGCGGCGCGCATCGCCGGGCTGCACCTGGTCACCGACAGCGCGCTGTGCGGCGCACGCGGCGTGCTCGCGGTGGTCGAGGCCGCGGTGCGCGGCGGCGTGCGCGTGGTGCAGTTGCGCGAGAAGACGCTGGCCACGCGCGCCTTCGTCGAACGCGCGCGCGCGCTGAAGGCGCTGCTGGCACCCTTGGGCGTGCCGTTGATCATCAATGACCGGCTCGACGTGGCGCTGGCCTGCGGCGCCGACGGCGTGCATGTCGGCCAGCACGACCTGTCGCCCGAGGACGTGCGGCGCTGGCTGCCGCAGGGGCTGATCGGGTTGTCGATCGAGCACCTCGATCAGTTGCCGGCCGCCGAGCGCGAACCGGTGGACTACTACGGCGCGAGCCCTGTGTTCGCCACCGCGACCAAGACCGACATCGCACCGGCCCTGGGTCTGGACGGGCTGCGGGCGCTGCGTGCAGCCACGCGCCGGCCGCTGGTGGCCATCGGCGGCATCGATGCCCGCAACGCTGCCGCAGTGATGGCCGAGGCCGACGCGATTGCCGTGGTCAGCGCGCTGTGCGCGGCGGCCGACCCTGAAGACGCGGCGCGGCGCATTCGCGCCGCGATGGAGCAGCGATGAACGACCGCCCTGCCCCGCCCCGCTATGCGCGCGTGCTCAGCATCGCCGGCTCCGACAGCGGCGGCGGCGCGGGCATCCAGGCCGACCTCAAGACCATCGCCGCGCTCGGCGGCTACGGCATGACCGCGATCACCGCCATCACCGTGCAGAACACCGTCGGCGTGCGCGCGATCCAGGCGCTGCCGCCCGAGTTGCTGGTGCAGCAGATCGACGCCGTGGCCGAGGACATCGGCGTCGACGCCGTCAAGATCGGCATGCTGCACGATGCCGCCGTGGTACGGGCGGTAGCCGCGGCGATCCGCCGGCATCGTTTCGCGCACGTCGTGCTGGACCCGGTGATGGTCGCCACCAGCGGCGACAAGCTGATCCACGCGGACACGATGGCAGTACTGATCGCCGAGTTGTTCCCGCTGGCCACGCTGATCACGCCGAACCTGGACGAGGCCGGTTGGTTGATTGGCCGCGCCATCGGCGGCGCCGGCGAACTCGAAGCCGCGGCCCGCGATCTGCTCGCACTGGGCGCACCCGCGGTGCTGCTGAAGGGCGGCCACCTGCCGGGCGACGAACTGGTCGACCTGCTGCTGGCGCCGCCGGCACCGCCGCGCCGCTTCAGCGACCGCCGCATCGACACGCGCAACACGCACGGCACCGGCTGCACGCTGTCCAGCGCCATCGCCTGCGGGCTGGCGCAGGGCCTGCCGCTGGCCGATGCGGTGCAGGCCGCCCGCGCCTACGTGCGCGGCGCGCTGTCGGCCGGTGCCGGCGTGCGCACCGGCCAGGGCCACGGCCCGCTGAACCACGGCTTCGCGCCGCGGCCGATGCAGGTGCTGTATACGGCACCGGTTTCGATTGAACATGGCTGATCGGCTGCTGCGTCACGTCGCCGACCGTCGTTGCAGCCGCCCCCCAGGCGTGCTTACGGCCATTTTCCTCGGCTCAGACATCTGCTCCGGAGCGGCCGTCCCCACTCTTCGAGGTGAGCTCTGGTGCCGTTCTCATGAGCCAATGTGGCTCCGCCACTTTGCTCGTACCCCCGCGGGGGGCGGCCGGCAAGGCCGGCCTGGGGGCGCTCTCGAGCAAATGCGGTTTTGCCACTTTGCTTGACCCCCACGGGGGGCGGGCTGGGCGCAGCCCGGCCCTGGGGGCGCTCAGAGGCACACGGCGCTGTCGTTGCAACGACAGCGCAGCGTTTTGACGCCTGATACCTTGTGGAACATGCAGCGACCGGCTGCGCGTTGAAGCAAGGAGAGATTCCATGGCATGGGACATCGAGGCGGTGGACGGCTGTGCCGTCGTGCGCATGAACACCAACAAGGTCAACGTGCAGAACGACCAGTTCTTCACTGATCTGCACGATGCGTTCGACCGGCTCGAGCGTGAGTTCAACGAGCTGCCGGTCGTGCTGACGGGCCAGGGCGACACCTTCTCGGCCGGCATCGATTTCCAGTACAGCTTCGAGATCTTCGGCAGCGGCAGCCACGACAAGATCCGCGAGTGGTACCGGCAGTACCGCGAGACCAACCTGCGCATCTTCCGCTACCCGCGGCCCACCGTGGCGGCCATCAACGGCCACGCGATCGCCGGCGGGTTGATCACCGCGCTGGACTGCGACTTCCGCGTGGCGGCGCGCAAGAGCGCCAAGTTCGGTCTGAACGAAGTGCCGATCGGCATCCCGATGCCGGCCGCCTATGTCGAGATCATCAAGTACGCGCTGGGCGACCAGGCGGGTGCATTGACCACGCTGCGCGGCGAACTCTACGGCCTGGAGCAGGCGGAGAAGCTGGGCTTCTTCCACGAAGTGGTCGAGCCGGAGCAACTGCTGCCGACGGCCATCCGCTGCGCCCGCTGCATCACGCCGGACTGCAACACCGCCTACGCCATGTCCAAGAAGGCGCTGCAGGACCACGTGATGCGCCGGATCGGCGAGCGCAGCGTCGCACTGGACGCGCAGCTTCCGGCCGGCATGAGCGCCGCAGGCAACCGCCGCGCGCAGGACCGCCGCCGGCAGGAAATCATGCACAAGCGCAAGTGAGGGCCCCATCGTGATCGATCTCTATACCTGGCCGGCGCCCAATGGCCACAAGGTGCAGATCCTCGTCGAGGAACTGGGCATCCCGTACCGCGTCGTGCCGATCGACATCACCCAGGGCGACCAGCATCAGGCCGGCTATCGCGCCGTGAATCCGAACGGCAAGATCCCGGCCGTCGTCGACCATTCGCCGCCTGGCGGCGGGCCGCCGCTGACGATCTTCGAGAGCGGCGCGGTGATGCTCTACCTCGCCGACAAGCAAGGACGTTTCGTTCCGAGCGAACTGCGCGCGCGCAACGAGGTGTTGCAGTGGCTCTTCTGGCAGGTCGGCGGTCTCGGGCCGATGATGGGCCAGGCGCAGCACTTCTTCCGCTACGCGCCGCAGCCCGTGCCCTACGGCATCGAGCGCTACCAGCAGGAGACCCGGCGCCTGCTCGGAGTGCTCGAGGGTCGCCTGGAAGGCCGCGACTTCATCGCCGGCGACTACTCCATTGCCGACATGGCCTGCTTCCCCTGGATCCGCATCCACAAGCTGACCGGTGTGGCGCTGGACGACTTCCCTCGTGTCCAGGCCTGGTACGGCCGGGTGCGGGCCAGACCCGCCGTGGACCGCGGCGTGTCGCTGTTGCGGGAGCGCTGGGTGGACGTGACGACCTCCGACGACGCCAAGCGCAATCTCTTCAGGAAGTCATCGACATGAGCGGCAGCGGCCCTCGAGGGGTGGAAGCCTTCGTCGATCTGCGCAGCCCCTATTCCTACCTGGCGCTGCGCCCGGCGCGCCAACTGGCACAGCGCAGCGGGTTTCACTTCGAGTGGTGGCCGTACCTGACCGACTTTCGCTCGGCCTATGGCGGCGAGGTCGAGCAGCGTTCCAGCCGCGACATCGCGAAGCTGAAGTACCTCTACATGGACTGCCGCCGCCTGGCCCGGCAGCAGGGGCTGACGATCCGTGCCACGACCAAGCTCTGGGACGCGACGCTGGGCAGCCAGGCCATGCTGTTCGCCAAGTCCAAGGGACGAATGTGGGCGTTCTGCGATCCGGTGCTGCAGGCCTTCTGGCGCCGCGAATTCGACCTGGAATCCGCCCCGGCGGTGGAGGCGGCCTTGGTGCACGCAGGCCTGTCGCCAACCGAATGGCATGCCTACCGCAACGACCGTGCCGATGCCGATCTCCAAGCCGCCGCGGCGCATGCCGAGGACCTCGGTGTCTTTGGCGCGCCGACCTTCGTCTACCGGGGCGAATTGTTCTGGGGCAGCGACCGCATCGAACTGCTGGCAACGGCCATCGCCGAAGCCCGTGCGTAGGCCCGCTCAGCCTGCGTGGCCGCTGCGCTCGGGCGCTGAACGGTCGCCGTTCACCACGTAGTCCCGCAGCCGAGGCAGGTCGACGAGCAGCAGGCCCTTGTGGGGATCGCTGCGCACGAAGCCGGCGCGCCTGAACTCGCTCAAGGCCATGTTGACGCGCTGGCGCGACAGGCCGCAGATCAGCGCCAGTTCGTGCTGCGGGATCGACAGCTGCTGCGCGTCCGCCGCCACGTTGTGGGCCAGCATCAGCAGACCTCGCGCCACGCGCATCTCGGGCCCGAGAAGGCGGGTCGCTTCGAGCATGCCGACGAAGGCCCCCATGCGCTCGTTGAGGATGTCGCACAGGAAGTGGTTGAACGGGATCGACGACTGGCGCAAGGCCTCGAAAGTCGCGGCCGGCACCATGAAGATGCGCGACGGCGTCAACGCGCGCAGGTCGTAGCGGCGCAGTTCCTTCTTCAGCAGCGAGCCGTCCCCGCCCCACTGGCCCTCGCGCATGCAATACAGCGTGGTCTCCGAACCGTCGGCGCCCAGCACGTACATCTGCAGGAAGCCGCGCTCCAGGCCGTACCAGTGCAGGCACGGTTCTCCCGCCCGGGCGATGTATTCGCCTGCCGCGGCCGTGCGCTCGCTGGTCGTGTGCAGCAGCAGGCGCTGCAACTCGGGCGGCAGCGCGTGGTACCAGGGCCACCGCTGCAGGAAAGCAAGCAGCCCGGCAGGCGGTGAACGATGCGCCTCTGTGTTGGCCATGGCGTCGCTGCGTGAAATCAAGGAACCCATCCAACGCAGTGCCGACGGGCATCGCGAGACGCCCTGTCGTTGCAACGACAGACGCCCGCGGCGACTCGGTGCACAGTCGGCATTCTCGCCACCTTCACGCATGGTTGCCATGGAACAGGCCTGCTGGTTCTTCGACCTGATCTCGCCATTCTCGTACCTGCACTATCGCAGGTTGCGCGTGCTGAGCGACCGGCTCGACATCCAGCCGGTTCCGGTGCTCTTCGCCGGGCTGCTGAAGCACTGGGGGACGAAGGGGCCCGCCGAGGTGCCGTCCAAGCGGTTGCACACCTACCAGTACTGTGTCTGGGCGGCGAGCCGCGAGGGCCTGCCCTTTTGCATGCCGGCGCGGCATCCGTTCAACCCCTTGCCCGCGCAGCGGCTGCTGATCGCGCTGGGTGCCAGCGCGCCCGTGGTCGAGGCGGCGTTCGACTTCGTCTACGGGCAGGGGCGGGATCCGGAACTCGAATTCGCGGCGCTCGCCGAGCGGCTCGGCGCCCCGGACGCGCCATCGCTGATCGCCGCGCCCGAGGTCAAGCAGCAGCTCATCGTCAACACCCAGCGCGCCATCGGGCGCGGCGTGTTCGGCGTCCCCACGCTCGCATTCCGCGACCGGCTCTTCTGGGGCAGCGACACGGTCGATTGGGCGGCCCGGTTCCTCGACGACCCGGCGTTGTTCGATCGTCCCGAGTACCAGGCCGCCGCCAGCCCGGAGTTCGGCGTGGCGCGGTCATGACGCCAAAGAAGAGCCCTTCACCCTCCTTCATCCATCAACCACCGGGAGGCACCATGCCTGAAATCATCGACGCCTGGATGCAGTTTCCGAACCAGGCCTACTTGCTGGATCCGATGTTCGACTCGCTGCGCCGCTGGCCGACCCACTGGAAGACCCTGGCGGAGGACAACCCGGCGATCTCGCATGCCCAGGCGCTGAGCACCTTCCGCGAGCAAGGCGTGTCGAAGGTGCTGGCCAGCGCGTGGTGGGGGCCGGCAGGTCCGATGATCAGCAACGACGAGATCGCTGCTGCGGTGCGGGCGAGCCCCGAACACGTGGTGGGCATCGCCTCCGTCGACATCCACCGGCCGATGCACGCCGTCCGCGAACTGAGGCGCTGCGTCAAGGAGTTCGGCTTCAAGGGCCTGCGCGTGCTGCCCTGGCTTTGGGGTCTGCCGCCGGACGACCGCCGCTGGTACCCGCTGTATGCCGAATGCATCGAACTCGACGTGAGCTTCTGCCTGCAGGTGGGCCACGCCGGACCGATGCGTCCGTCCGAGCCCGGCCGACCGATGCCCTACCTGGACAACGTCGCGCACGAGTTCCCGGAACTGCGCATCGTCGGCGGCCACATCGGCTTCCCCTGGGTCGCCGAGATGATCTCGCTGATGATGAAGCACCCGAATGTCTACGTCGACACGTCGGCGTACAAGGCCACGCGCTTCCCGGCGGAACTGGTGGCCTACATGCAGGGGCCGGGCAAGAACAAGGTGCTGTTCGGCAGCAACTACCCGATGCTCACGCCTGCGCAGTGCCTGGCGGGGCTCGACAAGCTGGGGCTCGGCGACGACGTTCTCGCGGCGTTCCTGTCGGGCAACGCGCGCCGAGCGTTCAAGCTGGGCTGAAGCCAGGCAAGACGCTCGCGCCTCGGTGATGAAGGGCCGATGACCGCACCAACCTGAAGTCGAGGCCGGCAGCGGGTCGGAAGTGCGAGTCGAAAGCCGGCCGCCAAACGTCGGAAGCCGGGCCGAACGCCGTCACGCAGCCTCGAAGCGCTCGCCTGCAGATCGTCCTCAAGCCCGCGGGTGATGCCGCGCATGCAGCTGCTTCAGCCTCTCGCGCGCCACGTGCGTGTAGATCGTCGTCGTCGAGATGTCGGCGTGACCCAGCAGCATCTGCACCGCGCGCAGGTCGGCGCCGTGGTTCAGCAGGTGCGTGGCAAAGGCATGGCGCAGCGAGTGCGGCGACAGCGGCGCGTGGATGCCGGCGCGCAAAGCATGTTGTTTGATCAGCTTCCAGAACATCTGCCGCGTCATCGGCCCGCCGCGCGCGGTGACGAACAGCGCGTCGCTGGCCTGGCCCTTCAGGATCGCGGCGCGCGCTTCGGCCAGATAGCGCCGCACCCAGGCATGCGCCTCGGCGCCGAAGGGCACGAGCCGCTCCTTCGCGCCCTTGCCGGTGACGCGCAGCGCGCCTTCGTCCAGGCTCAGGTAGACGGTCTTCATGCCCACCAGCTCGCTGACGCGCAGGCCGCTGGCGTACATCAGCTCGATCATCGTGCGGTCGCGCAGGCCCAGCGGCGTGTCCGCGTCCGGCGCGGCCAGCAGCGCCTCGACCTGCGCCTCGCTCAGGATCTTCGGCACGCGCAAGGGCTGGCGCGCCGCCTGCAGCCGCAGCGTGGGGTCGGCATCGATCAGCTTCTCGCGCAGCGCCCAGCGGCTGAAGCGCTTGAACACGCTCAGGCGCCGGTTGGCGGTGGTGGCGCGCGTGCCGGCGTGGCGCTCGGCCATGTAGGCCAGCAGGTCCGATTCGCGCGCCTGCTGCAGGCTGCGCTCGTGCTGCGCCTGCAGCCACCGCGCCAACAGCTTCAGGTCGCGGCGATAGGCGGCCAGCGTCTGCGCGGACAGGCCGTCCTCGATCCACAACGCATCGATGAAGCGGTCGATCAGTGCGGCACTGCTGTCTGCCATCAACGCAAAAGCCACCCGCGGGTGGCTTCCTCTGCACTGCGGTGCCGGGCTATTCGAGCACCAGCTTCTGCTTGGTCACCACGTCCTTGTAGAGATTGAACTCGGCGGCGATCTGCGCCGCAAATTCGGCCGGCGTGTTGGCGACGATCAGCGAACCGGTGTCTTCGATGCGCTTGCGCACGGCCGGATCCTGCAGCACCTTCAGCGTCGCGGCGTTGATCTTGTCGACGATCTCCTTCGGCGTGCCCTTGGGCGCGAGGATGCCGTAATAGGCCATGCGGTTCACCGGCTCCAGGCCCACTTCCTTGAAGGTCGGCACGTTGGGCAGCACCGCCAGCCGCTGCGGCGCGGCGACGACGATGGGCACCAGCCGGCCGTCCTTGATGAAGGGCAGCGCCGACGGCAGGTTGTCGAAGATGATCGGCACCTGGCCGGCGACGGTATCGTTCAGCGCCGGGCCGGCGCCGCGGTACGGGATGTGCGTGATGAAGGTGCCCGACAGGTTCTTGAACAGCTCGGTCTGCAGGTGGCCGATGCCGCCGGTGCCCGAGCTGGCATAGCTGAACTTGCCCGGATTGGCCTTGAGCAGCGCGATGAAGCTCTGGTAGTCCTTGGCCGGAAAGCTGGGGTGCACGGCAAGGACGTTCGGCGTGGCGGCGATGTTGATCACCGGTGCGAAGTCGACCAGCGGGTTGTAGCCGATCTTGGTGTTGATGGCCGGGTTGGCGGCGGTGGTCGATACCGTGGCCACGCCCAGCACATAGCCGTCGGGCGCGGCCCTGATCATCTCCAGCGCGCCGATCGAGCCGCCGCCGCCGGCCTTGTTCTCCACCAGCACCTGCTGGCCGAGCTCCTTGCCCAGGCCGGGGGCGACAACGCGCGCGATGATGTCGGTGGTGCCGCCGGGGGCGAAGGGCACGACCAGCCGGATCGGCTTGCTCGGAAAGGCCTGCGCCAGGGCCAGGGCGGGTGTCAGGGCCAGCACGGCCAGGGCGGTCTTCAACAATCGCGACGACATCGTCAGGCTCTCCAAGGGCTAGAGGGTCAAAAAGGCTGGGGGGAAGGCGCCGATTGTGGCAAAGCCCGGCACCGGCACGTCTCAGGGTTGTCGCGCGTGAAGTCCGGCAGCGCCCACGGTGGCGCCGCCGAGCGCTTGGCGGCCAACGGCAGCAGCATCCACGCAAACCGCAGCGGCACCCACACCCGCCGGATCCGCCGCTCGCCGCGCCGGCGGGGCACGATGCCCGGCAGCCGCAACCGGGCAGACGGGCCGCGCAGGCACACTCGGCGCATGTCGCACGCGCTGCTGCTGGTACCGGACTTCCTGCTCATCCTGTGCGGCTTCGTGCTGTGCCGCTGGACCGCGCTCGACCGCAGCGTCTGGGACGGCGTCGAGCGGCTGGTGTACTACCTGCTGTTCCCGGTGCTGCTGTTCAACTCGATCCTGAAGTCGCCGCTGCAACTGGGCACGACGCTGAGCCTGGGCTTGTCCGGCCTGGCCGTGACCGCCTGCGGCGTGCTGCTGGCCTATGCGCTGCGCTGGCTGCCCGGCGTCGATGCGCGGCTGCATGCCTCGGGCGCGCAGACGGCGTTCCGCTTCAACACCTTCATCGCGCTGGCGCTGGCCGAACGCCTGGCGGGCCCGCAGGGGCTGGCCTGGATCGCGCTGCTGGTCGCGCTGTGCGTGCCGCTGTGCAACGTGGCGGCGGTGTGGCCGCTGGCGCGGCACGGCGGCCACGGCTACCTGCGCGAGATCGCGCGCAACCCGCTGATCCTGGCCACCGCCGCCGGGCTGCTGGCCAACCTGGCCGGGCTGCGTTTTCCCGACGCCGTGGCCGCGACGCTGCAGCGCATCGGCGTGGCGGCGCTGCCGCTGGGGCTGATGGCGGTGGGCGCGGGCCTGAAGCTCGGTGCGCTGAAGGCCGCGCCCGGCCTGGCTGCGGCGCTGCTGACCATCCGCCATGTGCTGCTGCCGCTGCTGGCCGTGGGCCTGTGCCTGTGGCTGCCGCTGCCGCCGCAGCAGAGCCTGGTGCTGGTGGCCTTCGCCGCGCTGTCCACCGCGTCGTCGGCCTACGTGCTGGCGGTGCGCATGGGCGGGCACGGCGCCTTCGTCGCCGGGCTGGTGACGGTGTCGACGCTGCTGTGTGCGCTCAGCGTGCCGCTGTGGCTGGCGGTGCTGGAGGCGCTGCAGGCGCTGCAGGCGCTGCAGTGAGCTGCGCCAGCGCCCAGCCGATGTGCTCGGCGAGCAGCTCGTCCGCGCCGGCCAGCCGCGCGCGCAGCGCGGCTTCGATCTGCGCATCGGGCCGCGCACGCAGCGCGTTGCCCAGCGCCACCGCCAGGTTGCGCTGCCAGCGCCAGTGGCCGATGCGGCGGATCGCGCTGCCTTCGGTGCGCCGCAGGAACTCGGCTTCGTCCCAGGCCCACAGCTGCAGCAGCGTGGCGCCGTCCAGCGGCGCGCGCGCGTCGAAGTCCGGCAGCGTCGAGCGCTGCGCGTACTTGTTCCACGGACAGACGAGCTGGCAGTCGTCGCAGCCGTAGATGCGGTTGCCGAGCAGCGGGCGCAGCGCGACGGGTATCGCGCCGTCGTGCTCGATGGTCAGGTACGAGATGCAGCGCCGCGCGTCCAGCCGGTACGGCGCGACGATGGCTTGCGTCGGGCAGACGTCCAGGCAGGCGCGGCAGCTGCCGCAGTGCGCGGCGGCCGGCGGCGTCGGCGGCAAGGCCAGGTCGACGAAGATCTCGCCGAGGAAGAACATCGAACCGGCGCCGCGCTGCAGCGCCAGCGTGTGCTTGCCGCGCCAGCCGATGCCGCTGCGCGACGCCAGCTCGACCTCGAGCACCGGCGCCGAATCGGTGAACACGCGCGCGCCCAGCGGGCCGACTTCGTCCGCCAGCCTTGTCGCCAGCGCCTGCAGCCGCTGACGCAGCACCTTGTGATAGTCGCGGCCGCGCGCGTAGATCGACACGCCGGCCTGCTGCGCATCGCCGAGCCGCCGCCATTCCACGGCCTGCCAGCCGTCGGCCGTGCCTTGCGGCAGGTAGTCCATGCGCGCCGTGATCACGCTCAGCGTGCCCGGCACCAGCTCGGCGGGCCGCGCGCGCTTCATGCCGTGGCGCTGCATGTAGTGCATCGAGCCGTGAAATCCCTGCGCCAGCCAGTCGCGCAGTCCGCTCTGCGCAACACCGAGGTCGACGCCGGCCACACCGATCTGTGAGAATCCGAGCCCATGCGCCCACTCCCGCAGTTGCGCGAGCAGCAACTGCCCGTCGAAGTGATGACGCTCACGCATGCCGAGATTCTAGAAACCCGCTCCCGCCCCTGGCCCGACGAGGCCGCGTGCGCCGCCCATGCCGCCGCGCTGGCCGCACGGCCGGCATTGCGCGACGCGACGATCGAGCTGCGCGGCGCGCTCGGCGCCGGCAAGACCACCTTCGTGCGCCACCTGCTGCACGCGCTGGGTGTGCCGGGCCGCATCAAGAGCCCGAGCTACACCGTACTCGAACCCTATGAACTGCCGGGATTTGCGATCTCGCATTTCGACTTCTACCGCTTCGACGATGCGCGCGAATGGGAGGACGCGGGGCTGCGCGAGATCTTCGCCGCACCGGGGCTGAAGCTCGTCGAATGGCCGCAGAAGGCCGAGGCGCTGCTGCCGGCGCCGGACCTGCGGCTGCAGATCGACATCGCCGGCGAGCACGCACGCCAGGTCACGCTGCAGGCGCTGACGCCGCGCGGCCGGGAGCTGCTGCGATGACGCCGCGCCGCGCCGCCTTGCAGCGCCTGGGCGCGCTGTGCCTGAGCTTCGGCGCGTGGCACCGCGCCTGGGGCGCGAGCATCGTCGCCGTGCGCGTCTGGCCGGCCGACGACTACACGCGCGTCACGCTCGAATCGGACCAGGGCCTGAGCGCACGCCACCAGCTGCTGCACAACCCGCCGCGGCTGCTGGTCGACATCGACGGGCTGACGCTGGATACCGCGCTGCGCGAGCTGGTCGGCAAGGTGCGGCCCGACGATCCGTACATCGCCGGCGTGCGCGTCGGCCAGAACACGCCGCGCGTGGTGCGGCTGGTGCTGGACCTGAAGCAGCCGGTGGCGCCGCAGCAGTTCGCACTGGAGCCGGTGGCCGCGTACCGCCACCGGCTGGTGCTCGACCTGTATCCGACGCAGGAGCACGACCCGCTGCTGGCGCTGGTGCGCGAGAAGGAGTCCGCCGATCGTGCCGCGCAGAGCGTGCGCGATGCGCTCGGCGAACTGATCGCGCGCGTCGACAAGCCGGCGGCGCTGCCGGCTCCGATGCCCGCACCCGCGCCTATGCCTGTGCCTGTGCCTGCGCCTTCCGCACCGCTGCAAACCAAGGCCCCGCCGCCGCCGCCCGAGCCGCCCAGCGCCGACGAGCAGCAGCGCATCGACCGGCTGATCATCGTCGCGCTCGATCCCGGCCACGGCGGCGAGGATCCGGGTGCGATCGGCCCCGGCGGCACCAGGGAAAAGGACGTGGTGCTGCAGATCGCGCTGCGCCTGCGCGACGAGCTGAACGCCATGCCGAACCTGCGCGTGATGATGACGCGCGACGCCGACTTCTTCGTGCCGCTGCACGAGCGCGTGCGCAAGGCGCGGCGCGTGCAGGCCGACCTGTTCGTGTCGATCCATGCCGACGCCTTCATGCGGCCCGAGGCGCGCGGCGCCAGCGTGTTCGCGCTCAGCGACGGCGGCGCCAGCAGCGCCGCGGCGCGCTGGCTGGCGCAGCGCGAGAACGCCGCCGACCTGGTGGGCGGCATCAACGCCGCCGCCACCAAGGACCGCCAGGTGATGCGTGCGATGCTCGACATGAGCACCACGGCGCAGATCAAGGACAGCCTGAAGCTGGGCAACGAGGTGCTCGCGCCGCTGGGGCGTGTCGGCCGGTTGCACAAGCGCCAGGTCGAGCAGGCCGGCTTCGCGGTATTGAAGGCGCCCGACGTGCCCAGCATCCTGGTCGAGACCGCGTTCATCTCCAACCCGGAAGAAGAAGCGCGGCTGCGCGACCCGGCCTACCAGGCGCAGCTGGTCGACGCGCTGGCCACCGGCATCCGCCGCTACTTCGCGAAGAACCCGCCGCTGGCGCGCAACCGTTCGCTGTGAGCGCGCATGGCCGCTGCAAAGCGCTCATACCGGAACGCGATCAGCGCGCAGGTTGCCTTATGAGCCCGAAGACGCTGCTCGTGGTCTGGCATTCGCTGACCGGCGGCAGCCGGCAGATGGCCGAAGCCGCGGCCGAAGGCGCGCGTCTGGAAGCCGGCGTGCAGCTGCGCGTGAGGCACGCACGCGCAGCCGGCGCCGACGACCTGCTGGCCGCCGACGGCTGCCTGTTCGTGGCGCCGGAGAACCTGGCGACGATGGCCGGCGTGATGAAGGACTTCTTCGACCGCAGCTACTACGGCGTGCTCGGCCGCATCGAAGGCCGCCCCTACGCGGCGATGATCTGCGCCGGCAGCGACGGCCAGGGCGCGGCGCGGCAGATCGAACGCATCTGCACCGGCTGGCGGCTGAAGGCGGTGGCGCCGGCGCTGATCGTGTGCACACACGCGCAGACGCCGGAGGCGATCCTGGCGCCGAAGACCATCGCGCCGGACGAACTGGCGCGCTGCCGCGAGCTCGGCCAGGCGCTGGCCAGCGGCATCGCGCTGGGCATCTGGTGAGGCAGCGCCGCGCAACGCGACCTTGCTGCGGCTGCGCCAAGGACATTCCTGATCGGCGAAGAAGCCCGGCACCCGGGCTGCGGCGCGCGCTCGCCTGAACGGCGATCAGGCGACCGGTTCCACGCCTTTGCGCTTGGCGCGCCAGGCGCCGAGCAGCGCGAGCAGCCCGGGCACGATGATCATCAGCCAGATGATCAGGCTCATGTTGGCCTTGGCCCACGGCAGGTTGCCGAACAGGTAGCCGGCGGCGATCAGGCTGATCACCCAGACCAGCGCGCCGACCACGTTGTACATGGTGAACTTGCGCCGGCTCATGTCGGCCACGCCGGCCACGAAGGGCACGAAGGTGCGGATGAACGGCAGGAAGCGCGCCAGCATGATGGTGATGCCGCCGTACTTCTCGTAGAAGTCATGCGCCTGCTGGAAGGCGTGCTTGTTGAAGAAGCGCGAGTGTTCCCAATGCCATACCTTCGGCCCGAAGTAGCGGCCGATGGTGTAGTTCATCTGGTCGCCGGCCACCGCGGCGACGATCAGCAGCGGCATGACGATGCCCATCTCCATCAGCCCCAGCCCGCACAGCGCGCCGACGACGAAGAGCAGCGAATCGCCGGGCAGGAAGGGCATGACGACGACGCCGGTCTCGACGAAGATGATGGTGAACAGCAGGGCGTACACCCAGGCGCCATACAGTGCGACGAACTCGGCCAGGTGCTTGTCCACGCGCAGCACGAAATCCAGGGCGAAGGCGAGCAGGTCCATGGGGCGGGCACTCTATCAGGTGGCGCGCGCGGCGCTTGCCCGCGCACCCCCGCAAACAGGTGCGTGCCGCGACTCGTCCCCTGCGCGTGCCAGGTGACGCCAACTCGAGCTCGAACCAGGCTCGAGAAGCTGCTGTCGGCGCAAAGCGGCCGTAGGCCGCTTTGCGCCAAGGCGCGTTGATGCGGCTCCCCCGCGCCCCCTCCGAGAGGGGGCTCCAGCAAGGCCGTCGGGCCGGCCTTGCGGCCGGCGCAGCCCCCCCCTGCGCGTGCCTGGCGAATGCCAGGTACGCCCGTCCGTCGGCCGCCAGGCCGGCTTGTATAACGAACTGGAGCCCCCTCTCGGAGGGGGCTCGGGGGAGCGGTGTGCATAGCGCCCCCAGGCGCAAAGCGGCCTACGGCCGCTTTGCGCCGAGAGCAGGTCCACCTCTGCGGAGACTGGATCGCGATCCGCACGAAAAGTACGAGCAGCGCTCAGTGCGCAGCCGGCAGCCGCAGGCGCATGCGCAGGCCGCCGAGCGGCGAGGCCTGCGCCTGCACGCTGCCGCCATAGCTGTGGGCCAGCTCGCGCACGATGTCCAGCCCCAGGCCGCTGCCCGGGCGCCGCTCGTCGAGCTGCACGCCGCGTTCGAACATGCGCTCGCGCTGCTCGGCGGGGATGCCGGGGCCATCGTCGTCGACCGTGAAGCACAGCTGGCCGCCGACGCTGCGCACGTCGACGGCGACGCGCGTGCGCGCCCATTTGCCGGCGTTGTCGAGCAGGTTGCCCAGCAGCTCGTACAGGTCCTGTTCCTCGCCGCGGAAGGCGCCGTCTTCGGCCCCGGGCGCCAGCTCGAAAGTCAGTTGGCGCTGCGCATGCAGGCGCTGCATGGTGCGCAGCAGCGCGTGCAGCGGCGGCAACACCGGCGTGCGCAGGCCGGTGGCGCGCACCGCGGCGGCGGCGCGGGCGCGCGCCAGGTGGTAGTCGACCTGGCGCCGCGCCGCGCCCACCTGCTCCTGCACCAGCTGCGCCAAGGGGCCGCTGTCCTGTGCGGCGGCATTGGCCAGGATCGACAGCGGCGTGTGCACCGCATGCGCGAGGTTGCCGGCTTGCGTGCGCGCGCGCTGCACCATGTCGGCATTGGCGCCGAGCACGTGGTTGAACTCGTCGACCAGCGGCTGCAGCTCGCGCGGGAAGCGGCCTTCGATGCGCGCCGCATCGCCGCTGCGCACGGCGCCCAGGCGCTGGCGCAGCTGGTTCAGCGGGCGCAGCGCCAGCTGCAGCTGCACCGCCACGGCCACGGCCAGGCCCAACGCCAAGCCGCCCAGCGCCATCCACAGCAGCCGCGTGAAGCGGCCGATCGGTTCGGCGATCAGCGCCTTGTCAGCGGCCACGGCCAGGCGCAGCGGCGGCGCATCGTCTTCGGGCAGCTGCAGCGTGCGCGCCACCGTCAGCAGCTCGTGCCCCTGGGCGTCGCGCAACTGCAGCACGCGGTGGCCCGAGGCTGGGAGCGGCCCGGGCGCCGCCGGCAGCGGCAACACCTGATCCCACAGCGAGCGCGAGCGCGCCACCGCCGCCTGCGGCGCGCTGCCGAGCCGGTCGACCTGCCAGTACAGGCCCGACAGCGGCCGGCTCAGGCGCGCGTCGCCGGCCATCGGCGCGACCTCCACGGCGCCGCCGGGCGTCACGCCGACGGCTGCGCTCAGATGGTCGAGCTGGGCCACCAGCTGCACTTCCAGCTGCTGGGTGACGTGATCCTGGAACAGGCTGCGCAGCCCCCAGGCAACGAGCGCGATGCTCACCAGCATCCAGGCCAGCGTGCCGGCGAAAAGGCGCAGGCGCAGCGAGCCCGGCCAGGCGCCGGGCTTCATGCAGCCGCGCCGGCGTCGACCAGCCGGTAGCCCAGGCCGCGCACCGTCTCGATGCTGCCGGGCGGCAGCTTGCGGCGCAGGCGGCCGACGAAGACTTCGATGGTGTTGGAGTCGCGGTCGCTGTCGTGCGCATACAGATGCTCGGACAGCTCGGTGCGCGACAGCACTTCGCCCTTGCGCTGCATCAGCAGCGCGAGCAGCTTGAATTCGTGGCTGGTCAGCTCCAGCGGCTGGCCGTCGACCAGCACGCGCGCCTGGCGCGTATCGAGCAGGATCGGCCCGCACTGCCACTGCGCGCTGCCGTGCTCGCCCAGGCGGCGCAGCAGCGCGCGCAGCCGCGCCAGCAGCTCTTCCATGTGAAACGGTTTGGCCAGATAGTCGTCGGCGCCGGCATCGATGCCGGCCACCTTCTCGTGCCAGGCGCCGCGCGCGGTAAGGATCAACACCGGCATGTTGCGGCCGGCGGCGCGCCAGCGCCGCAGCACCGACAGGCCGTCGAGCACCGGCAGGCCCAGGTCCAGCACCACCGCGTCGATGGCCTCGACCTCGCCCAGGTAGTGGGCCTGCGCGCCGTCGCTGGCGCTGTCCACCGTGTGGCCGGCCGCGCTGATGGCCTGCACCAGCTGCGCGCGCAGCGTGGGCTCGTCCTCGACCACCAGGATGCGCATCAGCGCTCCCTGCGCTTGGCGGAAAGCACCTTGCCGTCCACGGCATCGACCTCCAGCTTGACGACGCGGCCGTCGTTCTGCAGCAGGCGGATCTCGTAGATGAAGCGCCCGTCGTCGCGCTCGAACTCGATCTTGATCGCCTGGCCCTGGTAGTCGCGCTCGACCTTCTCCAGCACCGTGCGCAAGGGCAGGACCTTGCCCTGTTCGAGCGCCTGGCGCGCCGCATCGTGATCGCGTTGATCGGCCTGCAGCGGCCCCGCCGCAGCCAGCGCGCAGGCGATGAGCAGCGGCGGGACGAGCCGGTGCGCGAGGCGAGGACGATGGGCGGCCATGCGCTGCATCTTGCCGCAGGATGCTGAACGGTAGATGAACGCGCTCTTCAGCATCGGTTCATGGCGCGGTTTCGACAATGCCTGCATGCCCCGGCACGGTGCCGGCGCAATCAAGCCACAGGAGCCATCGTCATGCAAGCCCTCCACACCCCTGCCCGCCGCCTGCTGCTCGCCGCCTGCGCAGGCACCGCACTCACGCTCGGCATCGCGCAGGCGCAGCCCGCCCAGCCGGCAAGTGCCGCCGCTCAGGCCACGTCGCCGGCCGCGACGACCCAGGCGACGCCGCCGGCCGCGCCGCAGCTCACCATTCGCGACATCTACGACCGCATGGAAGCGGCCGGCTACCGCGACATGCGCGAGATCGAGCTCGACAACGGCCGCTACGAGGTCAAGGCACGCAACGCGCAGGGCGAACGCGTGAAGCTCTACGTCAACGCCGGCACCGGCGCGGTCGAGCGCGAGCGCCGCGACCGCTGAAGCGCCCTCACCGTGCAGCAACCCGGGAGAAGACCATGCTCGAGCCATCGATCCCCCGCGCCGCAACGGCCCCTGGCACCTATCACCCGCTTTCGATCGGCGCGCACTGGCTGACGCTCGCGCTGCTGGCCGCCATCTACGCGCTGATCGAGATGCGCGGCATCTTTCCCAAGAGCAGCGACGCGCACCAACTGATGAAGACCTGGCACAACATGCTCGGCCTGACGGTGTTTGGCCTGGTCTTCGTCCGCCTGGCGCTGCGCGCGGTCTATCCCGCGCCGTCGATCGATCCGCCGCCACCGGCCTGGCAAGACACGCTCGCCCGGGCGATGCACTGGGCGCTGTACGCGTTCCTGCTCGTCATGCCGCTGCTGGGCTGGATGCTGCTCAGCGCCAAGGGCAAGCCGATTCCCTGGTTCGGGCTGGAGCTGCCCGCGCTGATGGCGCCCGACCGGAGCACGGCGAAGGCGCTCGAAGAGATCCACGAAGTCATCGGCGTGCTCGGCTACGGGCTGATCGGCGTGCATGCGGCAGCGGCACTGTGGCATCACTACGCCATGCGCGACGACACGCTGCACCACATGTGGCCGCCCGCCCGGCCCAGGCCGCCGGCCGGCTCCGCGCCGCGCGTGGCGCATGAACCGGAATGAAGGAGGGAACGGCCATGAAACCCGTACGCCGCACCACGCCATGGGCCCTGGCCGCACTGACGGCTGCGCTCGCCGCCGCACCCGCGCTGGCCGATGACGACTGCGATGTCCCGACCCAGCGCTGGCAGTCGCGTGAGGCCGTCATGCAGATGGCCGCACGCAAGGGCTGGCAGGTGCAGCGCCTGAAGATCGACGACGGCTGCTACGAGATCCGCGGCAAGGATGCCGCAGGGCGCAGCTTCAAGGCCAAGATCGACCCCGAGACATTGGCGCCGGTGAAGATCAAGTACCGCGACGGCAGCGACGATCAGGATCGCGACCGTGCCCGTGCGCGCGAGCGCGAGCACCCGCCGCCGCAGGACGCCGCGCCCGGCAGCAGCGCGCAACCCCAGTCCAGTTCGCCGGCCGGAGACGCAGCCTCGGGCACCCCACCCCCGCTGTTCACCCCCGGCACCAAGCCGCGCGCCCAGATCGACTGACACAACCGACGGAGCAAGACGATGAACAAATCCTTGATGAGCACGCTGCTGGCCGCCACGACGCTGGCCATTCCCGCGCTGGCCGAAAGCCGCCCGGTGACGCTGTCGACGACGCTGAAGGACTACGGCGGCGACGGCGCCTACCTGGCCGTGTACCTGACCGACGCCAAAGGCGCCTACGCCGGCACGCTGTGGGTGGCAGGCGGCAAGGCCAAGTACTACAAGCACCTGGCCGACTGGAACCGGCTGTCGGCGCGCGACGCCAAGCGTCTGGACGGCGTCACCGGCGCCAGCGTCGGCCAGGGGCGCACGCTGAAGGTCACCGTGGACCTGGCCGATGCGCTGCTCGATGCCGGCTACGAGATCCGCATCGACGCGGCGGTCGAGGACATGCGCGACAGCCCGGCCGAGATCCGCGTACCGCTGACCAAGGGCGACGCCGGCAAGGCGCAGGCCGGCCGGCAGTACATCCAGTCCTTCACCTACCAACTGCCCTGAGCGGCCCTGAGCGCCGCCGCCCATCCCATGAGCTTCAGACTCGTTCACCGCTGGCTCGGCCTGGTGGCCGGGGCCGTCGCGCTGCTGCTCGGCCTCACCGGCGTGATCCTGGCGATCGATCCGGTACGCGATGCCGCACAGGCCGTGCCGGCCGACGCCGGGCTGCCGGTGGCGACGCTGGTGCAGCGCGTGGCCGCCACGGTCCCCGGTGCCGAGGAGATCCGCCGGCTGCCGGCCGGTGACATCGTCGTCTATGCCTTCGATGGCGACCGCGCGCACGCGGCGCGGGTCGATCCGGCCGACGGCCGGGTGCTCGGCGAGTACCAGCCGTCGGCGCTGTCGCGCTGGGTCAAGAACCTGCACCGCTCGTTCCTGCTCGGCGACGGCGGCCGGCTGGCGGCCGCCGCCGTGGCGCTGGCCATGTTCGTGGTCTCGCTCAGCGGACTGGTGCTGCTGCTGCGCCGGCTGGGCGGCTGGCGCCGGCTGGCCGGACGCGTGCACGGCTCGGTGCTGCAGCGCGTGCACGTGCTCACCGGCCGGGTGGTGGTCGTCGTGCTGCTGTTGACGTCGGCGACCGCGCTGGTCATGAGCGCCGCGACCTTCGGCCTGCTGCAGGTCGAAGCCGATGCGGACCCGGACCTGATGTCGCAGCCGAGCGCGCAACCCGACCTGCCACCCGCCGCGCTGCCGCTGCTGCAGGAGCTGCGCGTCGCGCAGCTGCGCAAGCTGAACTTCCCCGCCGCTGCCGACCCGGAGGACACCTGGCGCGTGGTGACGGCGCAGGGCCAGGGCTGGATCGACCGCCGCTCCGGCCAGACGCTGGCTTGGCAGCAGGCGACGCTCGCGCAGCGCGGCTACGACTGGGCGGTGCTGCTGCACACCGGTGAAGGCGCCTGGCCCTGGGCCGTGGTGCTGGGCCTGATGGGCGGCAGCATCCCGGTGTTCTGGGTATCGGGGCTGATGCTGTGGCAGCAGGCGCGCCGCCAGACGCCGCGCCTCGCGCGCAACAGTGCCCTGGCCCAGGCCGAAGTGCTGATCTTCGTGGCCAGCGAGAACGGCAGCACCTGGGGCTTCGCGCAGGCGCTGCACGACGCGCTGGTGCGCAACGGCCACGCGGTGCACACCGCGGCACTCGAGCACTTCGCGGTCGGCGCCGCAGCGCGGCAGGTGTTCGTGCTCGCCGCCACCTATGGCGACGGCCAGGCACCCGCGCATGCGGCGCGCGCGCTGGAACGCATTGCGCGCCAGCCGGTGGGCAAGGCTTTAGTGAGCGTGCTCGGCTTCGGCGATCGCCAGTTCCCTGCGTTCTGCGCCTACGCCGAAGCCCTGGACCAGGCGCTGCGCGCCAAGGGCTGGGCGCAGCTGCTGCCGCTGGAGCGCATCCACCAGCAGTCGGCGCAGCAGTTCGCGCTGTGGGGCCAGGCGCTGGCGCAGGCGCAGGCGCTGGGCGAAGCGCTGACGCTGGACTACGCGCCGCGCGTGCCGAGCACCACCACGCTGCAGCTGTTGTCGCGCCGGGACTACCCCGGCGCCCAGGGCCGGCCGGCGGTGATCCTGCGCCTGGGCTGGCCGCAACAGTCCGGGTGGGCCCGCCTGATGGGCCGCGGCTGGCCGCGCTTCGAAGCCGGCGACCTGATCGGCATCGTGCCGCCCGGTTCGGCCGTGCCGCGCTACTACTCGCTGGCGTCGAGCCGGCAGGACGGCTTCGTCGAGATCTGCGTGCGCCGCATCGACGGCGGCGTGTGCTCGAGCTGGCTGCACGCGCTGCAGCCGGGCGACGCGGTGCAGGCCTTCGTGCGCTCGAACCCGAGCTTCGCGCTGGACGGCGTGCGCCGGCGGCCGGTGGTGCTGATCGGCGCCGGCACCGGCGTCGCACCGCTGGCCGGCTTCATCCGCAACAACGCGCGCCGCGTGCCGATGCACCTGTACTTCGGCGCGCGCGACCCGGCGCGGGACTTCTATTTCGGCAACGAGATCAAGGGCTGGCTCGGCGAAGGCCGGCTGGCGAGCCTGAAGACGGTGTTCTCGCGCACGCCCGGCGGCGGCTACGTGCAGGACGCGCTGCGCGGCGACGCCGCGCAGGTGCGCGATCTCGTCGCCAAGGGCGCCGTGCTGCGCGTGTGCGGCAGCCGGCCGATGGCCAAGAGCGTGGCCGAGGCACTCGACGCCATCCTGGGCGCGCTCGGCCTGAGCGTGCGCCAGCTGAAGACCGCGGGGCGCTATGCCGAAGACGTGTTCTGAGCGCCCCCAGGGCCGGGCTGCGCCCAGCCCGCCCCCCGCGGGGGTCAAGGAAACTTGGGGCGGCCCGGCGTTTCCTTGTGAGCCCACACCCCCAGGCGCGGCGGGGCTGACTCGAATGACGCGCATGACGCTGCACGGGCCGACGATGGGCACGCGCTGGTCGCTGCGCTGCGACGCCGAGGTATCGCTGGACGCGCCCGCACTGCAGCGCGACCTGGCGGCGGCGGTCGAGCAGGTCGACCGCCAGATGTCGCCGTTCAAGCCCGACAGCGATCTGTCGCGCCTGAACCGCGCCGCGCCCGACCGCTGGGTCGATCTGCCCGAGCAGATACTGCAGGTGCTGGCGCACGCGCTGGAGGTCTCACGGCTCAGCGGCGGCGCCTTCGATCCTGCCGTCGGCGCGCTGGTCGACGCCTGGGGCTTCGGCGCCGCGCGCGACGCGCCCGACGCGGCAGCGATCCAGGCGGCGGCGCAAGCCGCGGCCCGCCCGGCGCACCGCTGGCTGGAGCTGGACCTGGGCGCCGGCCGCGTCTGCAAGCGCGCACCGCTGCAGCTGGACCTGTGCGGCATCGCCAAGGGTTATGCGGTGGACCGCATGGCCGCCGTGCTGCCGCGCCACGGCGTGGCGCATGCGCTGGCCGCGCTCGACGGCGAACTGCGCGCCTGCGGCACCCAGGCCGACGGCCAAGCCTGGTCGGTGGCGCTGGAAAGCCCGCAGGCCGGGCGCCGCGCGGCGCACGGCGTGATCGAACTCGCCGATCTGGCGGTGGCCACTTCAGGCGACTACCGCCGCTGGTTCGAGCTCGGCGCCGCGCGCGTGTCGCACACCATGGACGCTCGCCGCGCTGCGCCGGTGAACCACGCCGTGGCCTCGGTCACGGTGCTGGCCACCGACTGCATCAGCGCCGACGCCTGGGCCACCGCGCTGCTGGTGGCCGGCCCGGCGGAGGGTCTGGCGCTGGCGCAGCGCGTCGGGCTGGAGGCGCTGTTCCTGCTGCGCCGGGGCGCGGCGCTGGTTGAAGTGGGTCTGGGGCGCTTCGCGCGCTGAGGGGCAAAGCGCCGGCATCGACGGTCGGCACGAAGGCGATTGACAACAGTTGTCAAACTGCGCGAGAATTTGCCATGAGCCGTCAAACCATGAGCTTCGCCTTGCCCGAGTCGATGCGCGAGTACATCGACAACCGGGTCGCTGCAGGCAACTACGGCAACACCAGCGAGTACATCCGCGACCTGGTTCGGCGCGACCAGGAAGAGCAGGCCAAGAAACGGCTTCGAGAGCTCATCGAAGAAGGACTGGCATCCGGGCCTGGCCGGCGTCGCACCAAGGCGGACGAGAAGGAACTGCTGGCGATCGCTCGCGGCGAGATCGTTTGAAGCCGGCGATTCTGCGCCCGCAGGCGCTGCGCGATCAGCAGGGTGAGGCCCGGTACTACCGCAAGGAGGGTGGCGCCCGAGTGGCGGTGAAGGTGGCCAAAGCCACCGAAGACGCGCTTGACCAGATCGAACTCGAACCGGGCATAGGCTCGCCGGCGCTCGGCAAGCGCCTGGGCGTTCCAGGGCTTCGGACGTGGCGGGTCGGAAGGTTTTCGCTGCTGTGGTGCTACTTCGAACGCGCCGACCACTTGGATGTGGTTCGGCTGCTGGGCGAGCGCCAGGACATCGCCGGGATCTTGGGCGACGAATTCGTCTCGAACTGATGGGTACTCCGGTCGCGGCGGCGTCACGTGGCGCGTGCGGCCTCAGCAGCACGGTGCACGGCAACAACATCGCCGTCGACCACCAGCGCAGGCAGCTCGCGCCGGTGGTCGAGACGGCCGCGGAAGTCTGGGGCTGAGCGTGGACGTGGGCGTAGGCTGAGGCGCTGCCCAGCTGAGACAGAACCCGGCAGCAAGCCGCCGGCAGAGAACAGCGGCGCGGGCCGCCTTCAGGGTTTCGCGACGTGCCAGGCCTGGCGAAGGCCATCACCGTCCCGATCGCCCGGCTTCTTGTCGTTGTACCAGCGGTACAGCGGCCTGCCCTTGTGGGCCCACTGCAGTTTGCCGTCATCCCGCGTGATCAGCGTGTAGTCGCCCGCGGCCTTGGCTCCAGTTTGCGCGAACAGGGGCGTCCACATGTTCAGGCATGCGCCAATGCATGCACTCTTGCCAGGAACGGTGGCGTCGTTGTCAAAGACGTACAGCGTCAGCCCGGACGAATCGGTCAGCACGCCATTCACGACCTTGGGTTGCGCATGGAGCAGCGATGCGCTCAAGACCAAGCCGAGCCCGGCCAGTGCTGCAACCATGGTCTTCGCGAGTGACATCGCATGACTCCAGAGCAATCAACGCTGGCAGGCTACGCGCACGGCGTCTTCCGGCCATTGACAGCGGTCAACAGCGACCGCGAACCCAAGTTGCGTCGCAGCCAAAACGCGCTTGAGCAGCCGCGCCCAGCTGATGCGGTGAGGCCGGGCGTGGCCAGTCCCGACCCCGCACTCTGCGGCGACTGCAGCCTCGGTGGCCGCTTGCGCCTGCGCGGGCGGCCCTGGCGTACCACCAACGCCCGCAGCTTGGCGTTCGGGGCCAGCGCGCCGTGGAACCCGATCAGGTGCTGGCGTGCGCGCTCGAAGTCTCGCGCCTCAGCGGCGGCGCCTTCGCTGCGGCGGTCGACGCCCGGGGCTTCGGCGCCGCGCCGGTGAACCACGCCGTGGCCTCGGTCACGGTGCTGGCCACCGACTGCATCAGCGCCGACGCCTGGGCCACCGCGCTGCTGGTGGCCGGCCCGGCGGAGGGTC
>OEIU01000344.1_pt1 | contig 45643 bp, 52 predicted proteins | sample 1539221 | NCBI WGS metagenome assembly OEIU01 (sample SAMN03792071, study PRJEB22550) | activated sludge metagenome | feature: wastewater treatment plant; material: activated sludge; isolation source: Wastewater treatment plant of a petroleum refinery complex | place: Argentina: Zarate | collected... | reverse complement strand
TCCCAGACCTGCTGGAAGCCGGTGGTGAAGTTGGTCCAGGTCTTGGACAGGAACGACGTGGTCTCGATCCACGCGACTTCGAGGGCGTGGAAGACGATCTCCGCGGCGGCCAGCGCCCCGTACCACATGCCGTAGGCGGTAGAGACGAAGAACTCCTTGGCCTCCAGCCAGACCTTGTTCAGCGCGGCGACGCCCTGCTGCCAAACCACCTTGAGCGACAGCCACAGGATCTCGGCCGCCAGCGCGAGGTCGCCCGCCGCGAGGGCGTCGGAGATGCCGCCAACGACCCTGGTGACCCACTCGCGCAGACGCGTGAACTGCTCGCCGAGCCATGCGAGCGCTTCGCCACCGACTCCGGTGGTGACGAGAAGCACGCCGCCGAGTGCCACGACTGCGGCGATCGCCAGCCCGACCGGTGACAGGATCGCAGTGATGGCCGCACCGATCATGCCGAAAGCGGCCCCGATGCCACCGATCACACCCGCGACGATGCCGAGCGTCGCGCCAATGCCCGAGACGATGTACCCCAGCGCGACGATAGCGACCCCCGCCACGGCGACGGCCGCTGCAATCTTGAGCGCCCACACGACCATGTCCCGGTTCGCCTTGATCCAGGTGGTGACGCTCACGACGATGCGGGTGATCCGCTCCGCGAGGTCCTTGAGCGTCGGCGCGAGCGCGCCCCCGATGGTGAACACACCCTGCTTGAGTACCTTCCAGAGGGTGCCGAGGGCATCGTTCAGGGCGGCGGCGTCGCGAGCAGTCTCGGTGCTGACGGTCAGGCCGAGGCGCCGAGCCTCCTCCTGCATCGCCTCGATGCCCGCCGCACCGTCGGCCATAAGCGGTAGAAGCTTCGTTCCGGCCTTGCCGAAGACCTCCATCGCGAGTGCAGCGCGGAGGGCGGGGTCGCGCACCTGCGAGATGCGCTCCGCGAGGACCTTGAACTGTTCGTCCGGGGAGAGGCTCGTCAGTTCGGCGGCACTGAGCCCGAGCCGGCCGAGCGCGTCGCCCGCGGATGCCGACCCCTGCGCTGCGCCCGCAAGCGTTCGCTGCATGTTGCGGAGCCCGGACTCGAGCGTCTCCAAGTCCGTGCCGGAGAGGTCGGCCGCGAATCCCAACTCAGAGAGCGCCTCCACGCTCACGCCTGTCCGCTGGCTCATCTTGTCCAGCATGTCGCCTGTGTCAGAGAAGGCCTTCGCCGTGCCGAGCAGCGCCGTGACCGCCGCCGCGCCGATCCCGGCGAGCCGCGTGCCCACCGACCTGAGGCCAGCCCCGAAGGCTTCGAGCTGCTTCTGGGCGCGGCGAAGCCCGGCCGTGAGCTTGTCGCTCACGCCGAGTTCGACGAACGCACGCCCAGCCCGGATGCCTCGGGTGTCAGCCATTGCTCAGGCATCCCTCCGGGTTATGCTGCTTACATGGACGATGCCCCATTCCGCGCCCATGTTGAGACACTTCCGGGCTCGCTGACCAAACTTCTGGCGATGACACCGGCGAGCTGCGCCCTGTTGCCGAAGTCGATGCCGCGCCGCGGCGTCTACCTGTTCTCCGAAGCGAGCTTGCACCTGTACGTCGGGCGTTCCAACCGCATGCCCGAGCGGGTACGCAACCACGGAAGCTCCATCGCAACACACCGGCAGGCGGCGTTCGCGTTCAAGCTCGCGAGGGAAATGTCCGGCAAGGTGAAGGCGACCTACAAACCCGAGGGCTCGCGGAAGCAGCTGATGCTCGATCCCATGTTCGTGGGCGAGTTCCTCGCTGCGAAGCTGCGGATCAGTGGCATGCAGGTGCGGTTCGTGGAGGAAGCCGACGCAGTGCGGCAGTGCTTGCTGGAGGTGTACGTTGCGCTGGCGCTCAAGACGCCGTACAACGACTTCGACAACCATTGACTGTCCGGTCACGTTCCCCCCTTTCGTATCGAGTTCCGCCACAACAACGGCAGCTTCGGCCGCTCCTGCTCCAGCGCCGGGGCCATGTACGGCCGCGCGGCGATCCTGACCTTCTGCGACGTGAGCTTCCCGCCCTTGCGCCGTAGCACGACTGTGTCGCCGCCGTATTCCAGCACGTTGGGCGCGACGCTCTTCTTGAATCCGACCGGTCCGACGATCACCGAGTCGCTCGTCTGGTCGTACCCGAACAGGATCAACCGGCGCAGGCTCCCCTCGTGCGAGTGGGGAGGCTTGCCCGCGGGTGCGGAGCCCTTGCGCTTGCGGATGCTCGTGCGCGCCGCCGTGCGGATGAATGCGCCGGCCTTGCTGAGCACCTTCCGCTTGGCCCCATCGACCGCGCGGACCACCGCCGCGCGGTCGAAGAACATGTCCTTGATCCGCATGGTGATCACACGCCACTCCCGCCGCTGGGAGAGCCGCCCGCGAGGCCGCTTCCCTTCTCCAGACCCTTGTTGAACGACGCTTCCTTCTCCTTGCGGAGCCGGCCCGAGCCGATGAACAAGCCGACGATGCCGGTGAGCGCCGGCAGCGCCGGGCCGAGCACAGGCAAGCCCGCGACCGTCGGCCCGACGGTGTCGAGGGCGGACAGCGTGAGTTGGCTGAACAGGCCGCGGAGCTCGCCGGCCTTCTCGATGTTGCCCTTCCACTGCGCTCCGGTCGTCTGCGTGCCGTTGAACCAGTTCTGGTACTCGACCTCGGCCTCGTTCAGGCTGAGCGTGGATGGCAGGCCCGTGGTCTGCTGGATGCTGTTTGGCGTTTTGACCTTGACGAGATCGCCCAGGTCGAAGCCGGCGCACGACGCCAGCACCAGCGCCATGAGCAACAGGCCGACGATGTAGACGTAGTGGCGGGTGGAAAGCGAGCTGGGGAACTTCATCCGTGAGCCTCCTGTGGCAAGGGGGGCATCTTGCCGTCGATGAACACGTCCTTGAGGACTGACACGCCGACCCGGATGGGCCGCTGGCGCTTGGCGAAGGGGTCGAAGTCGCTGGGGTTGAGTCGGCGGGATCGCTTGGGGTCGCGGTGGATGTTGGCGACGAGCGCCATGACGGCGGAGGCGATCGACCAGTCGTGACGCTGCTTGCCGTCGAGCATCGCCACCAGATCGCGGAGAGTCAGGGGGCCGGGGTCGATGCCAAGGATTCCGGCGCACTGGTGGACGAGCTTCCAGCAGTCTGCCCCTCGGAGAGCAGCCGGTCCGCCAGCCGATCCAGTTCCCCGCTGTCGAGCTTCTTCTCCACCAGGCCCCGCGCCCTGTCCATCACCTTCCGCGTGGCCTGGAGCACCCGCCCGAGGTTGGCCCGGTCCCTCGGGCTCGGGCAGAAACCCACGAGCTCGTCCAGCACCGCCATCGTCGCGGCCTCGATCGCGTCGCCCGCCATCGCGCGCCCGAACTCCTCGTCGGAGACGCTGCGTGCGTCCGCTTCAGGCTTGCAGATGGCGTACACAACATCGCAAAGCAGGACGGGATCGCGGATGAGCTTCTCGATCAGCCCCCCCGTCCCCTCGATGACCTGCATCAGGTCCGTGCCGGTGAGCCCACGCACGCGCTTGACGGCTGAGACGTTGATGTCCACCGTCCACTGCCGACCCTCGTTGTCCTTGAATGAACGCATCCGTGCCTCCCTGAGTTGTGTGCGAGAATCAGCCGCCGATCCATGAAGGCGCCGTCGCCGAGTACGTCACCTTCGCGGTGACCGACACGGTGATCGCCTCCTCCAGCGCCTCGCTGCGTGAGAAGTTGGTGATGGAGAAGTCCGCCTGCAACCCCTGCCCGGCGGTCTCGTCGAGGATCTGGAAGCCGATCGGGTCGTTGCCGAAGAAGGCGTTCTTGATGGCGGTGAACCCGGCGTCCGCCGTGTCCCACACCATCTCGAACTCGACGCTGGCCTCCTTGAGCGTGGCGACCGTGGCCCGCCAGCCGCTATTGGCGCGGGTCGTCACATCCGCCTCGCCCGCCTCCAGGCTGAGCGTCACGTCGCGCGCGTTGCCCAGGGCCGTCCATGCTCCACCGCCGGATTGCCCGCCGACCTTGTAGAGGAGCTTGGCCTCCATGCCGAGTTTGATCGCCATCGTCGTTCTCCTTGATCCGTCTCAGCCCGCCGTGTGCCCCACCACGAACACGACCTCACCGGCCTTGCTCTTGACCTGCAGTTCCGAAAGGTCCACCCGCTCGAACCTGAACTCCCGGCCCGCGGCCAGGTCGATCTCCGCGCCCTTGCCATCCGACACGAGCACGTCCTGCGTGTTCTTCTCGGAGGCCAGGAGCGCGAAGGTCGCCACCAGCGTGCCCTCGGAGAGCGGCTTGAAGTCCCCCGTCAGATCGACTCTCAAGAGCACGGTGTTCCGCATGGGCTATCTCCTCACCCGGTAGGTGACGCTGAGGACGCTGGTGAAGACGCGGTGCTGCTCCAGCGACTCGCTCGACACCACAGGCTCGTGCGCGAGCCCGACCCACGCGGCGTCGGGCGCATCGGGCAGGCGCTTCAGGCGGATGTGGTCGGCCAGTTCCTCCACGAGGTCGAGCAGACCGTCGATTTCGGCGTGTTCACCCTCGGCGGGCAGTTTCTTCTGCACGCCCACATCGACCACGCACTCGAAGGCGCTGCTTTCGCGGCTGGCGGCCGAGATGCCGGTCGTCCGAGGAACCACGGACACGCGGAGTTCCTTGAGGTCTTCCAGCGTGAACGCGGGCTGGAACATCCTCGCCGCGTTCACGGGCTGGCCGAACGAGCCCGCGTTGATGTGCGCGGTCAGGGCATCGGCGATGGCGACGATGGTGCTCACGGTGTCTCTCCTCTGTCGCTCTTCGACGCCGACAGCCCGGCGACCTTGCCCTCCAGGTACGAGACGCGGCGTTCCATCGCCTGATACTCGTTGCGGATGGACCGGGCCTCGCCGATGAACTCGTCCATCCGCTTCTCCAGCTGCTGGAGCTTGGTGGTGACCACGCCCCACTGGATGGTCATCGCGCCGGCGGCGAGGATGATGGTGACGAGCACGCCCGCCCAGCGCGCCCGTGTTCCGTTGGTCCCGTTCTGTCCGTTGCCGTTGCTCACGTCGTCTCCGTGCCGATGTGCTTGGTGTGAATCCGAAGAACCCTGCGGTAGGGGTCGCTGTACCGGAACGGCGGCTGCCCGCCCGCCCCCCCGGGCACGTTGACCTCGTACACGAACACCTGCGTTCCGACCACCTCGCGCACCTGGTCGCCGGCCCGCGGGAGGATGCGGCCGGAGCCCAGGTCCATGTCCGCCGTCCGCACGAGGAAGTCCCGCGACTCGGCGCGGTGGATCAGCCCCGCGTCATCGGCCTGCTCGAACTCGGTCCTGCCGATGGTCGCCAGGACCTCTTTGGCTTCTGCTCCGCGCTGGTACACCACGGTGCGGCTCATGTGCTTGTGCCGCTGGTCATCCAGGAACGCCGAGCCTTGCTCGAGCAGATCGCCCATGTCTGGCTCCGACTACTGCGACATTCGCACTCTGACGACGGTGTCCGCGTCGACGGTGGTCTTGACGCACTTGCCGATGAGCTTGTTGGCTCCGGCGGCCGCGTTCTTGGTGGCGACCTGGCCACCGGCGTCCCAGTATGTGGGAGTGCCGATGGGGATGCCGCTCCCCGCCCCCAGCGCCTTGGGGAACTCGAAGACGCCCGTGACCGCCAGCGAGCCGAGCTGGCCCGCCTTGAGGTCCACACGCGTGACGCCCACCATCTCCGCCTGCACGACCACGGTTCCCGCGGGCGTGTCCGCGACGGGTGTGTAGTCGAGCGCTGCGCCATCCTGGATGAACTTCGCTGGCATGAATGAACCTCCTGCGGGACCATCCGGTTCGATCTCGCCGCCGGTCCCGCCACCGATCGGCACTTCGCCATCCATCAGACCTCACCCTTGCTCTTGACCGCCGCGCGGGAATCCTGCATCGCCACGCCGAAGTCGAAGTAGCCGCGCCACTGCATACCCAACTGGTTGAAGTCGGCATCGCCGCTCTCGATCGTCGGGGTGCGCTTGCCGCGCAGGTACGCGATCTCGACCGCCGCCACGTCCGCCGGATTGGCGAAGAGGTACCACGCCTTGGCGCTCCCGCCGCTGAGACCCTGCGCGTTGAGGTACGGGCTGGCCACCGGCTTCCACTTGCCCGCGTGCGGATTGACGGCGGGCTTGCCCTTGTCAACCGTGGTGGTCTCGTTGATCCGCGTCTCGGTCATCAGCACCTGGGCGGCGACCTTGAGGGACGACGGGACCAGCAGCACCGACGGCGTGAGCAGGATGGGCTTGCCGTCCGTGTCGGTCTGGTCGAGGAAGAGCTGCTCGGCCTGTGTCAGCGCGTCGATACTCAGGGCCGTCGCCGCGCCGGAGATGAAGTTCTTGTTGCCGGCGATGAAGAAGTTGCCGGGGTTCGACAGGAGCAGCTCGAACACCGCCTCTTCGCGCTTGAGCGCCGACATGCGGCCGATGATGCGCGGGATCTGGAGGAACGCCCCCAGGTCGTCGTTGATCATCATCTGCCGGTTCAGCGCGAACATCTTGCCGTAGGTCTCGACCTTGTTGGTGTACGCCTGCTCGGAAAGCCCGGCGTGCTTGAGCTCGCCGTCGGGACCGACCTTCTCGAAGATGCCGGTGCCGGTGAGCCGATAGCGGGTGATTTCCTTGAAGTCGCCCACGTCCGTCTCGGCGCTGAACATGGCGACGACGCTCTCGACGGCGGTGTACGCCGCGAGCATGGTCTTGTTGGCGACGTTGGACAGGATGCCCGACAGCGAGATGGTCGTGAACCCGCTGGAGGCGCGGATCTCCCGCTCCTGCCGGCGCAGCACGGTGTTCGCCTCGAAGGCGGTCTGGATGAACTCGTTGTCCACATGGCGCGAACGCGACGAACCGCCCGCGGCCTCGATGGCGTAGGCCAGGACGCTGTGGAGGCCCGCGCTACGGAGCGGCCCCGATTGCGCGGCGTTCATGACCCGCTGGTCGTACCACTTGCCGACCGTCGCCTCGGGAATGCCCGCCGACAGGCAGAGCGCGGCCTCCATCGCGCGGCCGGCGTGGGCAGAATCCGCGTCACGGCGGACCCCGCCCAGCGCCAGCGCGGGGCGCTCGGCGCGGAGCACCGCGAGCTCGGTCGTGTTCACGTCCCACCCCTCGGCGATGGCTTTGGCCTCGATGTCGGCGTGCTTGCCGCCGCCGACGGCGCAGATGCGCCGGACCTTGCCGATGCGCTTGGTCTCTGCCACCATTTCGGCGCGGAGGCGGGCGATCAGCGGGGGGGCATCCGTGCCCTCGCCCGCCTCATCGCCGGGTTCGGTGCTGGGGGGTGTATCGCCCGTCCGCTCGGCGTCGAACATGGCCTGAAGGTTCGTTGTCTGCGTATCGGTGAGGGATGCGGGATCAAAGCCCTTGGCCTCAAGCCACTGCTCGAACGTCATGCTGTCCTCCTTGACTGGTTGGGGGGGCGGAACCGCGCCGGCGGCGACCGCCGCGCTGGTGTTGTCGTCCGCGCCCAGCGCCACAAAGCTCACCTCGCCCAGCGTGCTTTTGCGCGCGATGAGCACCGGCCCCTCGAACTCGCGCCCGTTGGCCGAGGCCTTCTTGCCCTTGGGCACATACTCCATCTGCCCGGCGATCGCGCCCAGGGACGCCTGCCACGGGAATCCGTTGCGGCTGCTGTCCACGATCTCGCGGGCGACCGGGCCTGCGCCGGAGATCACGCCCGAGACCAGGAGCTGCGAGCCCTCGACCTTGACCGCGTCGGTGTGCCCGACGATCAGCGATCGGTTGTGGTCCTTCAAGATCGGCCGGCTCTTGAGCCCACCCCCGGCGACCTGCATGCCCGCCAGGTCTACGACCACGGGGTGCGGCCACCCGGCGATGACCATCGGCCCGCCGGTGTACGCGACCATCGAGAACCGTCGGAGGCTCGCGGCGTTACTCTCACCCGTCGGGGGGGCGGCCTCGATCCAGCCCTCGACGGGCGCGCAGAGATTCAGCGTGCGCGGGGGGATGGGGGGTGGGGGGCGGTCAGGCATCCTCGTCCTCCTTGCCGCTGGGTGCGAGCGCTGCGGTCGGCTCCTGGGCGAGCCCGAGCTCCTGCATCAGCGAGACTTCCTTGCCCCGCTGGCGGAGCTCGTTCTCCCAGTCGCGTCCCTGCTTGGCGTACTCGGCAGCCAGCGTCGTGGTGTGCGACGCCAGGCGCGTCGCCTGCGCCGTCGCTTCCTTCGCGGGATCGACGTGCTCGTTGCCATCCCAGAACCACTGGTGCGGCAGGCCCTGCCCGGTGGCGACGAGCGTGCGCACCGGGAGCGGGAGCAGGTCGGAGACCAGCACCGCTTCGCGCAGCCACACGTCGAGCAGGCGGTCGAGCACGACGCACGCCAGGTGCTCCTGCTCGACGCGGATGCTCTTGAAGTATGTCTGGTGGTCGAGACGGCCCGAGGCGTAGTTGTACCCCGACGAGTTGCACGCCGCGACGTTGAAGGGCATGTTCAGGCAGCGGGCGATCTCGTTGAGGATCTCGCGCTTGAACTCGGCGTAGGTCGTGCTGGGCTGCTCGGCCTGCACCTGCGCCATCTTCCAGCCGCCGGGCATGGTCAGCAGCGAGCGGGCCTCGAGCTCGATGGAGTCCATCGGCTCGACGCTCTCGGCCTCGCCGTTGGCCGGGGCGTCGGTGTAGAGGATGCCCGCGAAGTCGGCGGCCGTCTCCGCCGCGCCCAGAACCGCGAGCGTGAACCGGCGGAGCTGCGCGAACAGCGGCAGCGCGGGCGTGATGTCCGGCACGCCCCGGCTCTGTCCCGGCCGATCGGCACGGAAGTAGTGCAGGACGGACTCGGCGGGTACGCGGTCGTACTCGATCCCCAGGAACCCCGTGCGCGTGTCGCCGGGGTGACCCTTGAGGATGTGGTACTCGGCGGGGTTGCCGAACTCGTCGAAGACAATTCCGTCCACGGCGCTCGCATCGAGAAGCGACAGATCGGGCGTGGCGACCTGGTCCGCCTCGACCAGGCGCACGTCGAGCTTCGTGGGCGTCGGCAGTCTCGGGTTGCTGCTGAGGACGGCGAACACCTCGCCGTCGGTCGCGCGGGAGGCCCGCATGGTGCGGAGCTTCTCGGGCAGGCCGATCGCTTTGGCCCACGCCGTGAACGCCTGCTCGATGCGCTGGTTGGCATCGTCATCGTCGGTGAGCAGTTGCAGGCGCGGCCCGGTGCCGACCACGTCGTTGGCGAGCGTCAGAACGATGCCCTTGGCGTAGGCGTTGTTGGCCGTCTCGTAGCGGGCGCGGTTGCGCAGCGTGCGGCGCACCTCCGGGGACGCGGCCGCATCGGCGCTCAGCCCGTCGGCGTTCACCCAGTGGCGGCGATTGGCGTCGTTGGTGACGGCCGAGTCGAACCCGGCGCGGATGAACCGGCGAATGAACCCGCCCTTCGCAGGCGTGAGGGGCTTGGGCGGCGTCGGCTTGGATCGGAACAGCCCGAGCATCATCCGCCCCCCGCGCCGGGCGGAATCAACCGCGTCAGTCGCAGCGCCTTCGCCGGTGACTTGGCCGCCGCTTTGGAGGCCAGGTACCGATCGGCCTCGATCTGGTGGGGGATCGGATGCTGCTCCACGCTGCCGGAATCGCCCGCCGCCTTGGCGGGACCGGCCGCGTTGTCGCGGATCGCCTGCTCAATGTCGGGGGTGGGGTCCGGCATGATCGCTCCGAGCCGCGGCACCCGCCGCGTCTACGGGCATCTACGCGAACCGCCGTCAGAGTGGCGAATGCGGCGGAAGTTCGGTCGATAGATCAACCGCCGACCTGCGTCTCGCGGGTCAGCGTGAGCCGGCCGCAGTGGCGGCACTCGCGCCGGCGGACCACGACCCCGCCGGGTCGGTGCTTCACATACACCACGCGGAAGTGCTGGCATCCGCAGCCACGGCAAACGAGTCCCACCTTCTGACCGCCTTGGGATGGTGCGTCTTGCTTCACACGCGGCATCAGTGTCGCCCTCCCTGGAGCGCCGAAAGCTTCATGCGCGGCCGCACCACCGCCCGCGTGTCCGTTCCGAACAGCACGGCACCTTGCATGGATGCCGCGACCGCCGCGCCGACCATGCAGTCGAGCCAGTGGTTGTCGAGGCCCTCCACGCGGAGCTTCCACTCGTCCACCGTGCGGCCGCGACCCTCGGTCTTCACGCGGTACTCGCTGGTCAGGTGCTCGGACAGCAGCCGGTGCTGCTCGGCCTTCTGGCCGAACAATGACAGGCACCCCGGGTCGCCCATCGGCACCGCGAGCCGCGCGTGGGCGAACGACTTCCAGTAGTTCGTGTCGAACACGACGTGCCGCACGGCCCGCTTGCCGGTGACCACGGGGATGCGCCAGTTGAGCCCCACGCGGTCGCCCCGCTTGCGCTTGTAGTCGGAGAAGGGAATGCTGCTCGCCCCGACGTATCGCCCGTGGCTGGGCATGAGCACGCCCGCGTGCGGGCTCTGGCGGCAGAACTGGTAGACCACGTCCGTTGACGAGCCCCAGTTCGCGTCGATCAGGCAGCGGTCGATCCGGACCATCGCGCCGTCATCACGCCGCCACTCGCGTGCCAGGTGCGAGGCGACCAGCCGTTCCAGCCCGGCGTAGATCGCGCCCTCAACGCCGGCACGGGGAGCTGCGATGCCGAGAGTGCGCCGGACATCTCGCAGCGTGAAGTACGCCGCCTTCTGGTCCGGTTCCGTGCCGTAGTCGATGACGTAGCCGGTGAAGTCGTCCTCCCACGCGGCGACGAGGTAGAACAGGGCCTTGCCCTGCACGTCCACGAACATCGTTAGCCGCGTACATCCGATGGGCACCTCGGCACAGGCCTGCCCGTTCACCTTCGCCGCGATCTGATCGGCGGTGAGCAGATCGTCTGCCGCCTGAACCTCGGGAAGCGGCTCGTTCTGGTACTCCGCGAAGAAGGCCGCTTCGTTCTGGAGCTTCAGGTTCATCGCGTGCTGGAGCGCCGAGAGTTCGTCATGGTTGAACCGCTCGGGCCACGCGATCACCGCACCCTCGTCCATCGCGGTGCGGTGCTGGTTGTAGAACTCGGTGGCCGCCTTGATTCCGCGATCGTTCCGCAGGCCCTCGGCCCGCACCTCCGCGTACCGCTGCCACAGGGTCTCCCGCGCGGGGAAGGCATACACCATCTTCGTCCGCTCGCCCTGCCACTGCGGGTGCTTGTCGCGGTCCAGGATGCGGTCGGCCAGATCGTCAGGGCGCACGACCGTCAGTGTCATCAGTCCCGCGATCTTCTTCCCCGGTCCCGCCAGCCCAAGGATCGCCCCGGCGAGGATGCGCTCACGGTTGGCGCACTGCGACGGCGACCGCGCACTCTCGTCGGTTTGAGGATCATCGATGAGCACAAGCGACGGCCGGACGCTCACACCGTCGGAACGCTTGTGCTTCATGCCGCGGATGCGCCCGGTGATGCCAGCCACACGGATGATCGCGCCCGAAGCGGCCGAGCCGGGAATGGTCGGGAGCACGATCTCCCGCGCCGTCCAGCCGATGTGCGTCTGCTTCCCCTGGTAGAGCTGTCCCGAGGCTCGCTGGTGGATGCCCTCGAGCGAGCGGATGGGGTGGCAGACCTCGGGAAAGTCGGCCCCGAGGAGTTCGCTGTTCTCCAGCTCCGTCTTGATCGATTCGAGCATCCCGGCCGCATGCTCTTCGTCCGAGCCGATCAAGGCAACGAACTCGCGATGGCCGAACACCAGCGCCCACAGGCACGCCACCTCGCAGAGGCTGGTCTTGCCGCTGCCGCGCGGCATTGCCATCGCAAACAGCCCACCTTCCAGCACCGCCTGCTCGATCTTGGTGATGACCTTGAGGTGGTCGCCCGACCATGTGAGATGGAACGTCTGGAGGAAGTACGTTTCACAGAAGAACCGGAAGTCCCGGGCCGCCCGTTCGCGCCGCGCCGGATCGACCACCGGCGGCAGGTCGCCGATGTCGCGCCCCGAGAGCGAGAGCATGGCGTTGCGCTGCCTCGCCCGCTCCTTCATCGCCTCGTATCCGGTCAGTCCGTCGGGTTCCCGCGCTGCTTCCGCAAGCGCTTCGTGCCGCGTCGTCACCAGCCAGGCGACGTACCGGAACATGTCGACCTTCCCCGCATCGCCATCCGCCGCGACACGAAAGCCCGCGCGCGTGCGGTGCCGGTGGAGCTGGCGCTCGCTGATCACCTCGCCCAACGGGGTGCTATTCAGCAGCCGCGCAAGTTCGCCGGGCTTGAGTTTGCGAGGGTCAATCGCCACCAGCGCCCCCCCGCATCATCTCCTTCACCAGCCACGCGGCGTAATGGACGAGGTTGAGCGTGCCGTCAGCGTTGGCCGGCGCGCCCGCATCGATGTCCGCGAGAAGCATCACCTCGGTAACTGCCTTGCCGCCCGCACCCCCGATGCGCGTAAGCACACGGGCTGCATCCCCCACGGGGAGCGCGGCGGGGTTCAGCCGCGCCATCCCCGACGCCGCCCCGCCCGGCCCGGGACTAGGCGCGTGTTCGGGAGTCATCGCGGACCTCCCGTCCCCGCGTGTTTCGCCACTTGCCCACATGTTCCGCGTAGTTGCCCACAAAGGCGAGATTGACGGCGAATCCTCGCACATTCGCCTTGCCGGTGCGCGGATGTCATGGCTTCATGTGTCACAACGCGGGGCGAACCACGAACCCCGCGACGGAGAACCACGCGATGAAGACCAGCACGAAGAACGCCATCGGGATCGCCAACGCCTTGGGCCGCCGGGGATTCACCGTCGCCAGCGTCGAGGTCCACACCTCCGACGGCCGCGCATGGGCGATCGACACCACGAACACGGGCGGCTTCCGCCTCTTCGAGATCGACCGCGACGGACGCGACGGGCCAAACGAGCACGACGCGGTCGAGGGCGACACCTGGGCCGCCGGGGACCTGATCGACTACCTCGCGGCGGTCGGCGAGCCAAAGGACACGACGAGTTGGGACCGCAAGAACGACAACCGCCCCACGACCTGAAGCCCGCGAATCGCGGGCTTCGCTGTTTACCAGAGCACCACGCACAGGAGCACGACCATGACAACGCGCCCCCCCAAGACCACGAAGCCGGAACCGACCGCCGCCGAGATGTACGCCGCAAGGCGGAACGACATCGCCCGCCTGCTCGACGTGCTGAGCATGCACCTCGACATCAACGACAAGGAGCACGCCGCCGCCCCGACGAACTGGGGCCTCGTCGGCAACCTCGGCAAGGTCCGCGAGGACCTGGTCAACCTCGTCGGGTTCATGGCCAACATGGACCCCGAGCACGTCGAGGACTTTCTCAAAGGCGAATGAGCACGGCACCACGCCCCCACGACAAGGAGCACACCCATGACCATCAAGACGATCGTGATCGCAGGCCAACACGGGGACATCGAGATCACCCGCAACGACAACGGCGCGTACGTGATGGAGGGCGAGGTCTGCATCGCCGCCATCGGGCGCGATGAGGACCGCGACGCCCGCTACGCCAAGGCCGTCGAGGTCGCCAAGGCGGTCTACGGGACCGACCGGCGCGGCCGCGCCGCCGCTACCAACTCGATGGTCCACGACGTGCTCAACGAGATGGAGCGCGTAGCCGGTTGCTGACCGCGAGGCGGCGCGGGGAACCGCGCCGGCCCCGATTCCCCGCCGCGGCGTGCGGCGGAGTTCCGCACCACCGTTCTGGAGATGATCATGAGTACGAAGTCCAAGAAGGCCCCGAATCCCCGCACCCCGAAGATGTCCAAGAGCGCCGCCCGCGCCGAGGGGGCGGCCAAGACCGAGCGCCTCCGCAAGGCCGCGCTCGCCGAGATCAAGGACCGCTTGGACGGAAAGCCTGCGGCCCCGGTCAAGAGCAACGACGCGAAGGCCGCGAAGCCGTCCAAGGCGGCGAAGGCCCCGAAGCCCGCGAAGGAGACCAAGCCTAAGCGCGTCAGCGGCCTCGACGCCGCGGCGCAGGTGATCGCTGGCGCGAAGGTTCCCATGCGGGCCAAGGAGATGATCGCGGAGATGGAGGCCAAGGGCCTGTGGAAGAGCCCCGGCGGCAAGACGCCCGAGGCCACGCTCTACGCCGCGATCATCCGCGAGATCGCCGCCAAGGGTGACAAGGCCCGCTTCAAGAAGCACGACAAGGGCGTCTTCGTCGCCGGGAAGGGGGCTTGACCCATGCTTACCGTCAAGAAGTTGTTCGAGGCGCTCCAGGGGCTCGACCCCAACGCCCAAGTCGTCGTGGGCATCATCAACGGCCCGCGGTTCAACGCGGCCTACGCCGAGGCGCAGGTCTGCGCGACAGCGGAGGTCGATGAGCACCACCGTCTGACGCTGCGGGACGCAGCCGCGCCAGCGCTCTACCTCTGCTGCTACGAGCAGCCGCGCCCGTGGGAAGGCTCGCAGCCCACCATCAACCCCGACGGCACCGCGACCTTGCGGTACGACCCCGAGGACGACAACCCGAGTCCGGGAAGGGGGGACTGACCCATGCCGCCCATCGACCTCGCCACGGTGACGTTCAGCATCGATGACGGCAGACTGGTCGTTCGAGCGACCGCGCGGGGCACGGGCAGGCCCTACCGCCACACCTGCCCGCTCGAGTCCTTCGAGACGGTGGCTCACGAGTTGGACGCGGCCGGATCGCAGGGCCTGACCCGCGTCGATCTGCACGAGCGCACCGGCATCCCCTGGACGCGGATCAACGTCGCGGTCCTGTTCCTCTACGAGCGCTCGATCATCGATCGAACCGGCAGACGGGGCCGCCTCTACGTCCCGGCGTCCGCGACGGTGTTCGAGGACGCCATGACCGAGTATTACGCCCTCAGGGAGGGCGACCAGGACGCCTGAGTCCATCGCTCCCTCCTTCACGCCTCGGCCTTCGCCGGGGCGTTTTCTGCGGCCACGGCGTTCGAGCCCATCCGCTCCGCCTTGCGGCCCGTGAACTTCTCCCACCGCTGCACGATCACATCGCAGTAGAGCGCGTCGAGCTCCATGAGGAACGCCCGCCGCCCGGTCATCTCCGCGCCGATCAGCGTGGAGCCTGAGCCGCCGAAGAGGTCGAGCACGTTCTCACCGGGACGCGAAGAGAACTCGATCGCACGCCGCGCGAGTTCCACGGGCTTCTCCGTGAGGTGGACCATGCTCTGCGGGTTCACCTTCTTGATCGACCAGGTGTCAGGCACGTTGGCCGGGCCGAAGAAGCGATGGGCCGCGCCTTCCTTCCAGCCGTAGAAGCACCACTCGTGGTTGCCCATGAAGTCCTTCCGCGTCAGGACCGGGTGCTCCTTGATCCAGATGATCGCCTGCGTGAAGTAGAGTTCGCAGCGCTTGAGCACCGGCGGGTAGTTGCCGCAGTTGGCGTACCCGCCCCAGATGTAGAACGTGCCGCCGGGGATGAGCACGCGGGTGATGTTGCCGAACCACGCCGCGAGCATCTTGTCGAACGCCTCGTCGCTCAGGAAGTCGTTGGCCAAGGGACGATCCTTGGCGCGGAGCTTCTTGTGCGTCGCGCGGCTCTTCTCCGGGTAGCGGTTGAGGTCGGCGCTCTGCTGGTCGTGCTGGTGAGGGTCGGCCTTGCCGGGCAGCGCGAACGAACTCAGGCCAGCGACGATGGCGTTGTTCGAGCGCGGCTCGACCTTCACGTTGTACGGCGGGTCCGTATTGACCAGGTGGATCGACTGGCCATCGAGAAGACGGTCCAGATCCGCGGGCTTGCTGCTGTCCCCGCACATGAGCCGGTGGTTGCCGAGCACCCAAATATCACCGGGCACCGTGGTTGCGGCGTCGGGCGGCGCGGGCACATCATCCGGATCGGTGAGACCGTCGTTCCCCGCCGGGGCCATGATCGCTGCGAGGTCCTCGCCGCTGAACCCGAGCACGGCGAGGTCGAAATCCACGCCCTTCAGGTCGGCGAGCTCGATGGGGAGGAGTTCCATGTCCCACGAGGTCAGGGACGCGACCTTGTTGTCGGCGATGCGCAGCGCCTTCACCTGGTCCGGCGTCAGGTCCGTCGCGCGGATGGTCGGCACTTCCTTCAGCCCGAGCTTCCGCGCGGCGCGGAGCCGCGTGTGCCCGGCGATGATCACGCCGTCACCGTCGATGAGGATCGGGATCTTGAAGCCGAAGGTCTCGATCGACATGGCAACCGCATCGATCGCGGCGTCGTTGATGGTGCGGGGGTTGCGGTCGTACTCCTTGACCGCGCCGATGGGAAGCATCTCGATGTTCATAGCGATCTCCGTCGTGGGCACCGGCGAGGGCGCGGCGCATGGGCGTCGTGGTGGCCCGCCGCGCACGCGGCAGGTCATGGATCGCTGGTTGGCTGGTTCGCTGAATCGCTCGGGCGTCAGGCCCGTCCGGGGGCGGCACACCGCCCCGATTCCCGCCTACTACGGGCCGCGCCCGTTCGCCACGGGTCCGTCCACGTTGGCCCACGTCGCGTTCTTGGCGGGGCGGCGTACCAACCCCGCCACCGGGCGTCCCCGCGTCCGGACGCGCGAAACAAACTCTGTCGCCAAGCGCGGCTGTTCCCGCGGGCGTATCGGGACCGGTCCCCCCGTCCGGAGGAACCGCTCACCCCTCGGCGGACTCGGAGGCCGTAAGGCTCCCCCGTAGGGCGTGCTGGTGCCGCGCGACGTCGCAACACATCGTGACGAACTCCTCGACCGTGAGCGTCCCCTTGGCGGTGTTGATCTGATGATCGACGGCCCAGACGTTCCCGAGTTCATGCTTGCCTCCCCGCGCCAGCGGCGTGATGTGGTCCAGGGACGCCGTCTCCGGCGTCAGCTCCCTGCCGCTGATCGCGCAGCGGAACTGCTGGCGTTCGACCATCGACATGACCTGCTTGGCCGAGATTTTGCCGACAACGCTCATAGGCTGCCGCTCGCTTGGCTTGGTTGTTGCTGACCGAGTACGACCATCGCTGCCACCCCGATCTTGTCCGCACACGATGCCGGTTCGTGATCTGCTCCATCAACCGGTGGGCGGCGCCGGCCCAATCCCGGGTCTTGTACCTCTCGAAGCGGGCACGTCCGCCCAACGGGTCGCGGTCGTACCACCGTCTGTTGAATGACGACGCGAGCGAGTCCGTCCGCTTCGCCCAGGCATCACGCTTCTGCTTGGCGTAGCGTGCCATCTGGTTCGCTATGCGGGCCGTCGCCTGCCGCCAACGCAGGCGTGCCTCCGCGGCGGCGTCGAGCGGCCCGAGCCTGTCGGCGTTGAAGGCAGCAATGCGGCAGCCGGTCCGGTCGAGCAGCACGATCGTGTTCCCGCGGGCGTAGGCCGCGACCACAAGGCCGCCTGCGGGAACGGCGGAGCCGGGATCGGAAGTACATGATGAAAGAGAGAGATCTTTCAATCTTTCATTACCTCCTTTACGCCCATGCACCTGCGCCCCGCGTGCGCGCGCGGTGAATGGATGAATGATTGAACTATTCGGCTCATGCCAGCACATACCAGACCCTCGGCCGCGTCGCGGAGGATTCCTCCTCTTGCCGCAACTGCTGGGTTTCCAGCAGGTTGTCGATGACTTCCTGACGCTCCCGCTGCGTCAACCACTGCGTCTTGCGGCAGAGTTCACTGCGGGAGATCTTTCCACCCGCCTTGCGCACCACCCGGACCACGCGCTTCTGCCGGGCGTCGAACACGCCGTCGGCGACCCATTCGTGGGCGATGTAGAGCATCCGCCGCGTCAGGTACGACGACAGGTCGCACGCCCAGCGGGCGGCGTCCTCGTCGATCACCGGCTTTGGGGCGTTGGCTGAGCAGGCGTAGATGAGGGCCAGGCGGCAGGCCTTCTCCTCGGCGCGGGCCCACAGCGACCGCCCCGCCTCGTCCGGCTTGCCGAGCTCGGCGTCCACCATCGCCGCGAGCGCGTCGAACACCGCGCCCGCCTCCGGCGTGGCCTCGACCACGATCGGCTGGGGGTGCTCGGGGGCGAGGTTGCCGCCGGGCTTGAACGATCCCCACCACTCGGCGGCCTGCTTCAGGGGTTCGGGGACGCCCGTCGCTTTGGCGCGCTGCCGCGCCGGCGTGTCGGCCGACTCGAACACGAGCAGGCGGGCGATGAACCCGTCGCTCAGGCTGTCGGCGGTGAGCGACTCGAAGAAGTGCTCGGGCACGGTCGTGCCGTAGACGCTCACGCACGGCTGATCGACCACCTTGTTCCGCTTCTTGTCCGCGTAGGCCTTGCCCCGGAAGACCGTGTCTGCGCTGCTGTAGAGCTTCATGAGCGCCGTCAGCACGTTGAACAGGTGAGGTGCCTTCTTGGGGTCGCCGATGGTGCGGAGGAAGCGGCCGAACTCGTCGATCTGGAACAGGATCGCCGGCTCGACCTCCACGGCGGTGATGAGCCCGGCGTCCGACGCTAGGTCCTCGTTCCCCTCGTGCTCGACCATGTCGGCGGCGAAGAGGATGTTCTTGTTGACTTTGCGAGCGTTGTCCTTGCCCGCACCCGAGGGGGCGACGCCGACGCAGTAGACGTTCGTGCGGTTGCCGCGCTCGTCGCGCACCTTGCGGGCCGCGAGCACGGCTTGGAGACAGATTCCGGCCGCGAGCGCCAGGACCGGCTGCGGCCGCGTGGCCGTCGCCAGGTTGTGCGCCACGACCTGCTCGATGAAGCCCGGCACGCGGAGCAGGTGATCGGGGAACGACCCCGGGTCGGGTGGACGCTCCGAGCGGGGCCGCTCGCCAGCGGCGCGCCGGCGCTCGGGATCGAACCCGGAGAGGTCCACACCGCCCATGTCCTCGGGCTTCTCTGCATCGCGCAGCCATCCGTGCGGGCGATCGTGCGGCTTGCTCGCGGCGTCGCGGACCTTGTGACGCAGCTCCTTCTCCGACCACGGCGGTTGGCATCGCGGGTTGTAACGATCGAGCAGCAGCCCGAACGCCGTCTCCGGGTCCAGCCCGAACCCATGCACCATCGCCGTCGCGGCGGCATACGTCTGGCCGTGCCCGCCCGAGCCGGAGATCGCCGGCGGAATGCGGTCGAGGTACGCCACGGCGCGGCGGAGGACGGCGTCGTCGGCTAGGAACGTTCGCGTTCCTAGTGCGGTGGGTTGTGAACGCGGACGTTCCTTGCACCCATGGCGCTGCTCGATAACAGCATTCGCCAGCGCCGTGACCGCCGCACCGAGCGCCTCGACATCCACGACGGCGGGCTCGCCTTCGAGCGGGTCGTACGGCTCCCCGCTGGGATGCATACTTGGGCCGACGACCGTCTGTGCGCCCGTACTCCGGAGTTCGACGATCATCTTCTTGGTGGCCGGGTCCTGATGCTTGCGGGTTTTCGCTCCCTCGCAGACGTACCACCAGTGCGATGATGGTTTGCCGGGCCGACCGGACTTCGCGCCCGTCGGCGGCAGGAACGCCGGCGCGAGCGCCACCGCCTCCTCGCAGTCCAGGTCCACGTCCACGAGCCAGCCGCTGGGCTCTCCCAGCAGCACGCCGATGCTCCCCGTGCCGTTGAAGTGCTGCGGCAGGTCGGCGTCCGCCAGGCGCAGGTCCGTCCACCCCTTGAGCACGGGCACCTTCGTCCCCGCGGGCACAGGGATGGGCGCGTAGCCGCGCGCGAGGTACCACCTCGCCGCGTCGAGCAGGTTTGCCGGGCCGTCGCTCATCGCCTACTCGTCGTCCCCCTTCGACTTGACGCCGGCGCCCATGATCTTGAGCATCTGCGCCGCGTGCTCGCGGTCCTTCTTGCTCGCGCGGTAATCGAGCAGACGGTCGAGGTCCACAACGGGCTTCACCGCGTACTCGAAGCTGTGCTCGCTCCCGGCCAGCCCCAGGGCGTGCGCGATCGCCTGGGTGCAGCGGCTGGAGCGGTGCGTCCCGGCTGCCGCGAGCAGCAGCGGCACCTCGGCCCGCGTCTGGCCGTGGTACATCAGCCCGCCGACGCTGCGGGCCAGCAGAGATCCGACGCCCTTCGCGTCGTTCTTGTCGATGGGGGCCGAGGCCACGTGCCGGCCCAGCACGCAGCCGTCCTTGTCCGTTTCTTCGATGGTGATCGTGATCATCGTGTGCTCCTGTTCAGAAGGGGATTTCGTCGTCGGGGATGCCGTACGTGGTGCCGACGGGCTGGGGCAGTCGCTCGGGGAGGCCTTCATCGCCCTCGAGCCGCGGTGGCTTGTCGCCCAAGCGGTGCGCCACCACCCGCTCGAACTGCTCGCCCGCTTTTTTCTCGACCGTGATGTGCAGCGCCGGCGCGAGCGCCCCGGCCCGCGCGAGCTCGACCGCTTCATCCGTGCCACCGGGAACGGGTTCGACGGACCGCGCCCGCCACCACGCCTCGGCCTTGGTGCGGGCATATCCGGTATGGTCGAAGCAGACCCACTCGCGGAAGTAGTGGTTGAAGCCGACCCGGTACTCGACGCGCATCGTGAGCGGCGCGGCCGGGTCGTTCCGCTTCATGTGGACGTGGTACGTCGTTTCGCTGACGTGATGCTCTTCGCGGGTTGTCTGGCCGCTGAGGATGCCCTCGGTGCTGGCCTGCGCCTCGTGCTTCTGCTTGTTGGGTTCGGGGAACTGGTGCCCGCACTGCGGGCAGGTCTGGTAGCCCGCAGCGATGAGCGCGTGGCACTGCGGGCACTCCTTCGCCGGGGCCTCGCCCTCGCCACGGTCGTCCGTGGTGACGCGGATGGCATCCACCGGCCCGTGCCGGAGCACGTTGCCGCCGAAGTCGAGCACGAGACAGTCCGCCTTGCCGGGGTGCAGTCGAAAGCCCCGCCCGACCATCTGGTAGTACAGGCCGGGCGACATGGTCGGCCTCACGAGCGCTACGCAGTCGATGTGCGGGGCGTCGAAGCCGGTCGTGAGGACGTTCACGTTGCAGAGGTACTTGAGCGAGCCTGAACGGAACCGGTCGAGGATGCCGCTCCGCACGCCCGCGGGCGTGTCGCCGGACACGAAGCCGCACTCGACGCCGTGCTTGGCCTTGAGCACCTCGACGATGTGCTGTCCGTGCCGGATGCCCGACGAGAAGATCAGCGTCGCGCTGCGGTTGCGCGCATGTTCGACGATCTCGGCGCACGCCCCCTCGACCAGGGCGTCCTTGTCCATCAAGTCCTCGACCTCGCTGGCGACGAACTCGCCGGCGCGGACGTGCAGGTCGTCGGTGCTAACCTTTTGGAGCCCCGCCTTCGTTCGCAGCGGGGAGAGGAAGCCCTGCACGATCAGCTCGCGGACGCCGACTTCGAAGCAGACGTGGTTGAGGATGTTGCCCGGCTCGCAGATCGGGCCGGACTTCATGCGGAAGGGCGTGGCCGTCAGCCCGATGACCCGCGCCAGCGGGTTCACGACCTTCGCGTCGGCGATGAACTGGCGGTACATCCCCTCGCCGTCGGGCGGGATCAGGTGCGCCTCGTCCACGATCAACAGGTCGACCGGCCCCAGGTCGCACGCGCGCTGATAGATCGACTGGATGCCCGCGATGGTGACCGCGTATCCAAGGTCCTTGCGCTTCAGGCCTGCCGAGTAGATGCCCACGGGCACGTCCGGCGCGATGTGCCGGAGCTTGTCCGCCGCCTGCTCGAGGAGTTCCTTGACGTGGGCAAGGATGACGACGCGCCCGTTCCACGGCCCGACCGAGTCGCGGCAGATAGTGGCGATCACGGGCGTCTTGCCCCCGCCGGTCGGGATGACCACGCAGGGGTTGTCGTCGCGGGTCCGCAGGTGTTCGTACACCGCGGCCACGGCTTCGGATTGGTAGGGTCGGAGGTTCATGGCTTGATTCGCGTGATCTCCACCAGCACCTTGCCGCTCGGCGTCACCGGGCCACGCTCCACTTCCAGCCGGTCGATCTGAGAGTCGTCGCGGTACGCACCGCCCTTGGCCAGCGCGTCGAGCAGCGCCTTCTGCACGTTGTCCAGGTCGCGCCGGCGGTGATCGGGCGGGCAGACGGTGACGCGCACCGCCAGGCGCCCCTCCATCCGCTCCACCCGCATCGCCGCGAGGGCGGCGCACACGTCCGTGCGGTAGCGCCGACCCTCGCGGCTGATGACGGTCCTGGGCCCCATGCGACGCCAGATGTGGTTCACACTCGGCGGGTACGGGAGCTCGAGGACACGACCAGATGGGCTTATCGCTTCCAGGGCGGCGTGCTCCCCGGGCCGACACCCGCGGGCACGCGAGCGCCAGCCGCGCCGCCGCCCCCGTTCCCGCCCTTCTTCGCGTAGCCCTTGATCACGTTCGTGAACTCACCGTTGTCGTCGCGCTTCTTCAGCCCGACGTTGATCTCGATGGGCACTCCGTGCAACTCGACCGAGTCCTTCGGGGCCATGACCCCGACGGCGCGGCAGATCGCGGAGAGCTCGCCCCGCGCGATCTTCACCGTCATCTCGCTCTTGTTCTCCAGGTTGAGCCTCGCCCACACGAGGCGGCCCTTGTACTCGCCGTCGAGCACTTGAAACGTGAGCTGGAGGTACTTCCCGCCGCCGGTCTTCGTCAGCTTCATCTCCGTCTCGGTGATGACGGCGATGTACTTGCCCGCGGGGATCGGATCGAGCGCGACGGAGGGGTCCACGTTGTTCGCGTCGAAGTTGTTCAGGTTCGCCATGGGTCAGAGTCCTTTCAGTTGGTTGCGGCCGCGCCCTCGCTGTGCGCGGCGTCGGTGTTCTGGGTGGGGGTGATCGGGGCGGCCTCGCCGCGCGAGGCGGCGACGTGCTCCGCGAAGACGCGGTAGTCGAGCGGCAGTTCCTCAGGGAGGTTCAGGCGGTTCTTGGCGACATGCGCCGGGCGCTCGACGGTGCGGATGATCCGCTCGCCGGTGCCGACGCCGTTGTGCCTGGCCTTGTTGAAGGCCTCATCCACCTTGACGGTGAGCACCTTGTACGTGGCAAAGAGCACCTCGTCGGCCCACTCCTGCACGAGCGCGGAGGCGAGCTTGTGCAGCCGGGGCGAGTAGCGGTCGTACGGCACGGTCTCGGGGTTCTCGAACTTCTCGATCTTGGCGTGGGCGATGACGATCACCGTCATGCCGCGATCGCTACGCAGGGCGTCGAGCGCCCCGAGGACCGTCCGCCACTTCTCGATTGCGAACGCGTAACCCTTCGCGTACCCGATCTTCTCAATGCTCTCCGCCTGCTCGTCGTCGCAGACTTCGCGCCAGATCAGCCGCTCCAACCAGTCGAGCGAGTCGATGACGACGGTCCTGTACCCGTGCTCGCCGGCATAGAGCGACTCCAGCGCCGCCATCACGTCGCCGAGCGACCGCGCCAGCGGGAACGACTCGCACTCGATGTCACCGAGGCCGTCCTCGGTCGGGATGAAGATCGGGTTCTCGGCCATCGCGCCGAACGTGCTCTTGCCGATCCCGTGCGTGCCGTACAGCATCACGCGGCGGGGCTTGGGCCGGCGGCCTTTGGTGATCTGGTTCATGAGGCTGGCTGCGGTCATGGGTTCTCCAGTGGGGTCGAGGTCGTGAGGAAAGATGTCGCGGACAAAGTCGCCTTGGCCGAGGCGAACGAGGGGCGTGTGACGGAGGCGGCTCATGCGACCGGCTCGCACGGGCGAGTTGCCGCCGTGGGGCGCTTTGGGAGAGGTCCGTCCGCCCGGACGACCGCGAACGTGTCGTCTCCAAACTCGCGCGTGCAGAAGCCAATGAAGACACGGGCCACGGCGCAGCCGATCTCAGTGCTCGCGTCCAGGACAACCACCCGCCCGTCCGGGTCGATTGCGTACCCTGCGTCGAGCCGGACGGCCGCCTCGCCATACAGACACCCGATGGCGAGGATCGCCAGAAGCAGCGTCTCCTCGACGGCCTCCATATCGACGACGGGTTCAAACACGAGCCGGTACACAGACCGGCCCGAGCGGGCGTTGCCAGTGCTCATGGTGTTCTCCTTGTGCCATCTACGCGAAACGCCCGCGGAGTGGCGAAGACCATCACAGATACTCCTCGAGGCCCGCGTCGCGGAAGATCTGGCGGACCTTGAGAGCGACATAGCGCAGCGTGCTGCGCGGCACGCCCAACTCCTTGGCGGCCGGAGTCAGCGCTTCCCGCAGCATCTGCTCGCAGAGGGCGCGTTGCCTGGCGGTCAGCTTGGTGAACGCGACCTCCAGGTCCACGCGGAGGTCGATCTGCCGACGCCACCCGTCGCCCGACCACGAGTAATCGATGGCGGTGTCGTCGTCCGCGTCGAGCGGCCGGGGGGTGCCACGGCGCTTCTGGGCACGCCGCTCACGGAGGAGCGACAGGAGCCGCGTGCTGACGACCTGGTTGATGAACGCCTCGCGGCTCCCGCGCTCGGGGGCGAAGCGGTCCCAGACTTCCAGCAACTGAGCCATGAGCTCACTGGCGATGTCCTCCGCGTCGGCGCGGCGGATGACGCCGCGCTCGCGGAGCTTCTTGACCTCGGTGCGGATGACAATGTTGGCGAAGGCGAGATGCTTGGGGTCGATCTTCATTGGCTTGGTCTTTCTGTGCGCAGCCACAGCGCCGAGGCGCGCGGCCGCGTTGAGTGCTGTCAGGTGGGATGACGGGACGGGTTGATTGCCGCGGCAGTCGTCGAGGAGGTTCGAACGCGGCAGCGTTGTGATGGGCGGATTCGCCCGAGGCAGGTCGCGTGGTGCGACCGCAGTTCGCGCTACGCGCGGTCAGGACGAGTCGGGGGCGACCGCCCGCGAGTGTCGGGGATGAGCGAGTTGCAGGTCATCGCGAGACTCCATGTGCCCTCGCGGGCAGGCCAGTGATCAACTGGCGGGAGTCTCGCGCCTTCGCGGCGTCGGATCAGTCCTGACTAGTCATGACTGGTCGATCAGTTTCGACGCCTCCAAGCCGCGCGGCGTGAGGAAGTAGCCGCCGCGTGTGCCGTGGTGGCGAGCGTTGTCGAGGAGACCCATCTTCACAAGATTCGACATCGCGGCCTTGAATGTCGCATCGGCGACGTAGTTGCCTGCCCACTTTGCGAGCATGGCTTGCCCCGGCAGCCGGCCCGAGTTGGGGCCTACCAGGCCCTTCTCGGCCAGCGCGATAATCGCCTCTCGCTCCATCGGCTTGAGGCGTTGCACCTGCGCCTTGAGCGCTGCGAGGTCAATCGGCGGCGATGCCGACGCGGCGTGAGGAATCGCCTGCTGCGCGAACGTCTCCCAGGCGGAAAGGCGATGCCACGCGCCGTCGCGTTCGTCGAGCACGTCCTCGAGCGGCACGAGCACCACTCGGCCATCTGCGACGGCGGGGTCCTGCGACTCAGACCAGTGCTGCCGCGTGAACGTCGTGACAATCACCGGACGATGCGCCCTCTGCCGCACATCCAGAAGGTGCCGCGCGAGATCGCCGCGCGAATACGAGACCACGACCGACACGCGGGTGCTCACCACTGGCTCCGGCCGCCATTCCCCGATGAAGAGCACGCCAGGGAGTGGCGTCGTTGGCTCGCGCGTCTCGTGGAGCCCCAGCACGCCGCACAGGTGGCTTCGAAGCCGCCGCTCGCAGGGGCGACGAAGCACGCGATCCGCGTGCGACAGCTCGACCGGCCCATCCATCTCCTCGTCGCACACGGCCACCGCGCGACCGTCGCCATGCTCCACAATCCGCATCGCGGGCTTGCCTGGTCGCGACCACCGCTGAGCGAGACGACTCGTGTCTCGAAGCAACGACTGAATCACGGCGAAGCCGTCACCGGCCTCGCGTTGCCAGTCCGCCAGCGTCGCTCCCGCCAGGGAAAAGCGTTCAAGACACAGCAAAGAGCGTCTGGGCGACGGCATTCAGGGACTCCGTTCGCGTCATGAGGAACTTCCGATCCTCCAGGAACAGCTCGATGACCTCGGCCGCATCGTCGTGCTCGTATGTCGCTTTGATCGGCGGCTCGAGTAAGACGGGCCGAACCCGCTTCTCACCGACGAGTTTGAAGCAGAGCTTGGCCTTGGTCATGAGCGCGGAGTCGTCGATCCGATTGCCGACCAACTGCAACGCGGTGAACACGTTGTCCGGTCCCAGCCGCACTTCGACGTGATCGAGTGCTGGGTGCTCGAGGTCGAGGGTGGCCAAGGTGACTTCCTCGATCTCTTTGAATTCGCCCGGGTCCAGAATGGACGGGTCTATGGCACGGATCGGCTCAAGCGAGTACCGCGGCGGCGGCTCGAATGAATCGAACAGGGCCTGGTTGTTAAAGATGTGTAGGCCGATGTAGTGGCAGTAGGCGCGCACGTCCCCCTGCGCCCGAGCGTTGACCAGGAGATCCCCGTGACGCGGATCGTACCGGACCACGTCATACAACTCGGGCCGAAGCACCAGCCGCCGCGACTCGTCCTGGTCGTCGATCACGGGCTGAGTCCGAAGCGTGTCTCCGCGGCGGATCATCAGCCGTAGTCCATCACCTTCCGGGAATGCATGCACCCTTGTGCCGCCGCCTCGGTTCCGCTTCTGGAAGTCCCGGCGGAGGCTCGCCTCGACAAGTGAGCACCGCTTCTTCCAGTCCTTGGGCAACTTGGGGATCGTCTTCTTCACGGCGAGGTAGCGGCAGATCCGCCGCGGCCGAAGCGAGGCCAGTTCGACGTGGAGGTCTTCGAGGAGATTCGGCGCCTTCAGGAAGATGCGAACGGCGAGGTCGGCGGTCGGGTCCTTCGGGTCCGCCTTGAGTTTCGCGCGCCCGGCGAGCGCCACGAGGCGATCGTGCATCTCCGGCTTGGACACGTCCCCCAGCAGCACCAGCATCTCGGGCAAGCCGGGGGGCAGGTTCGTCCCCGCCATGACGACGAGCGAGAGGCGGTCGAGCACCTCGCTGTCGAGGTCGCGCTCGCTTCGGATCTTCAGGCCTTGAGCCGCGAACCACTCCAGGTAGGGCCCGAGCAGGCGGAAAAGGCCCGGCCTGTCGATGTCGCGGAGGATGGAGGGCGTGAGAAACCGGGGTCGGAAGGGGTCTGCCATCGCTCTACTCCTGGGGTCGCTGAGTCATGCCTGCCCGAGATGTTGTGCTCTGCCTGCTCAGGGCCCGAGAATCGCCTGCGAGACGGGGTGTGAAGGTCCTTTCCGGCCGGGCCGAACCGAACCCGGTCGAGTTTCGTAGATTGCACTGGTTGCGATTATTGCAGATGGACGATAGACTGTCCACTGGAGAGGACCCACCCATGTCGACTACCGCCATGCCACCCCGAAACGCCCGGATCGGCCCGGTCGCCCCGACCGACCACGACGTTCGGCTCGCCCGGGAGTCCAGTCGGAGGCTCTCGCCGTACGCCAAGCAGGACCTTCGGGTCCGTATTACCGACGGTGACGGCCCCGACATCCTGCTCCCCGCCGCCGCCGTCCAGCTTCTGGTCCACCTGCTGACGCAGATGGCCGAGGGCAACGCCGTCACGCTCATGCCGATCCACGCCGAACTGACCACGCAGCAGGCCGCCGACCTCCTGGGCGTCTCGCGGCCGTTCCTCGTCAAGGAGCTTGACGCCGGGAGGATCGACTACCGCAAGGTCGGCACGCACCGGCGTGTACTCTTCGTCGAGCTCATGCGGTACAAGGACGCGATGGACGCCAAGCGCCACGAGGCCCTCGACGAGCTGACGAAGCAGGCGCAGGAACTCCGTATGGGCTATTGATGCGCCGGCCACCCGGCAAGGATGCGACGGCGCGATGGCGACCTTCACAGCACTCTACGACTCATGCGTGCTGTACCCGGCTCCGCTCCGGGATTTCCTCATGCGCCTTGCGCTGACCGACCTGTTCCGCGCACGCTGGACCGACCGCATCCACGATGAGTGGATCGGCGCGGTGCTGAAGGAGCGAGAGGACCTCAAGCGGGAGCAGTTGGAGCGCACGCGCGAGTTGATGAATGCCCACGTCCGGGACTGCCTCGTCGTCGGATACGAGCCGTTGATCAACGGCCTGGAGCTGCCCGACCCGGATGATCGCCATGTCGTTGCGGCGGCGATCCGCGCCCGGGCCGATGTGATCGTCACGTTCAACCTGAAGGATTTCCCCAACCAGTACCTCGCAGGGTTCGGCATCGAGGCCCAGCACCCCGACGAGTTCATCTCGCACCTGATCGATCTAGCCCCGGGCGCGGTGTGCTCCGCGGCAAAACGCCAGCGCGAGGCGCTGCGCAACCCGGCGAAGTCCGTCGAGGAGTACCTCGACTCGCTAGCCGCGCAGCGCCTTCCGGACACCGTCTCCCGCCTCAGCGAGTTCGGCCACCTGCTATAGAGCCAATGAGCGCTCGCCACGTCTCCCGTTGCTTCCCCCAATCCGCTTCCGCCGCGATCGTCCGAACCTCCCGCTCCGACACCGTCTCCCGTTCCCCCGCCACCCGCGGCAGGAACAGGATCGCCACCTGGATGTCGGGCGCGAGGTTCAGCAGGTTGACGATCTGGCTCACGCGGGCCCGGGTGACATGGCCCAGCTCGGCGATCTCGGCGAAGTCGGCCATCTCGCCGCTCCGCACCAGGTCGTCGAACCGAATCGCCAGCGCCATCAGCCGCGAGATCCGCGGCACGCGTCCCGTGGGCACCGGTTGCGGCGCGGCCCGCTCGCCAGCGTGCATTGCCCGCGAACCGCACTGCCCCGTGGTAAAGCGAACCTTGAAGTCGAGCCTGATGCCGTCGTTCATGCCGCTTCCTCCTCATGCCCGCGCTGGCCGATCGACCGCAGACCCAGCGGGTGGAACGTGATCGACACCGAACCCTTCGTCGCGTCGTAGTCCACGCGCTGGACGAGCATCCGCATGAGCCGAGCCTGCTCCTTGGGCGTGAGGCGCGACCACACGCCGTCGAACTCACCGAGCGCGGCGTCCACATCGGCCTTCGTGATTTCCCCCGCGCTCGTCTCGGCGATCTTCTGGTTCAACGCCGCGGCCCGCTCCTCGCACGCCTTCACCTTCTCGTGCAGGTCCGCCAGCCGTGCCGCCGCGTGGGCGTCGGAAGCCGCGTTGCGGGCGGCGCGGGCCAGGTCTGCCTGGAGCCGGGCCATCTCGCGCTCGACCGCGCTCAGTTCGGCCTCCGCTGCCATGCGCTGAGCGGTCAACTGCTCGCGGCACTTCGCCAGCGTCAGGGAGAGGAGCGCCGGGTCCCTCCCGATGCTCCGGATCTGCTCGACCACGAACTTCTCGATCTGCTCGGCGGGCAGCGACCGGCACGGGCACGAGTCCCACCCCTGCTTCTGCGCCTTGTAGCAGACGTAGTAGCGGTACACCCGCGTCCCGTTCTTGTTGGTCATCGTGTGACCCATCGAGAGCCCGCAGGGGCCGCAGTGAATGAGCCCCTTGAGCAGCGCGCCGAACTTGTTCCTCGCCACCATCCCGCCGTCGCGGCCGTTGTGCCGGAGCATCTCATTGACCTTGGCCCACAGGGCGTCGTCCACGATCGCCTCGTGCTCACCCGCGAACGTCTCGGCCTTGTACCGCACCCGCCCCCGGTACAGGATGTTCGTCAAGACCTTCAGCACGGCGGGCTTGTCCCACTCGCGCCCGCCGTACGCCGCCCCCTTGGACGTTCGCACGGCCTTGGTCCGCAGGCCGCGCCCGTTCAGTTCGCGTGCGATGTCCAGGAGCGACCGCTTCGCCCGGTACAGCCCGAAGATCTCTCGCACGAGTTCCGCTTCATCCCGGTTCACCACCAGCTTCTTCGTCACCGGGTCCACGTCGTACCCGATCACGGAGCGCCCACCCGACCACTTGCCCTTCCGCCGCGCCGCCGCGATCTTGTCTCGCGTCCGCTCGGAGATGATCTCCCGCTCGAACTGCGCGAACGACAGCAGGATGTTCAGCGTGAGCCGTCCCATCGACTGCGTCGTGTTGAACTGCTGGGTGACGGAGACGAACGAGACCTTCTTCCGCTCGAAGATTTCCATCATCCGGGCGAAGTCGATGAGCGACCGGCTCAGCCGGTCCACCTTGTAGACGACGATGCAATCGACCTTCCCCGCCTCGATGTCCGCCATAAGCCGCTTGAGCGCCGGCCGGTCCATGTTGCCGCCGGTGAATCCGCCGTCGTCGTACCGATCGGGCAGGCAGACCCATCCCTCGTTCTTCTGGCTGGCGATGTACGCCTCGCCACTTTCGCGCTGGGCGTCGAGCGAGTTGAACTCCTGCTCGAGCCCCTCCTCGGTGCTCTTGCGGGTGTAGATCGCGCACCGAATCCGCGTGGGTGCCTTCGATTCGGGTCGCTTCTTCATGCTCCGGCCTCCGCCTTCTTCTTCCCGCGGGCCGACGGCAGGCCGAAGAAGCTCACCCCGTTCCAGTGCGCCCCGGTGATCTTCTGAGCGATCGCCGTGAGCGACCGGTACACCTCGCCCTCGTACTCGAACCCGCGGGGCAGGACCCGCACCACGATCGCCCGTCCCTTGTACTCCCGCCGGATCACGGCCCCCGGCTTCGGGAACGAGTCGGGCCGCCCCGCGTCGAACGCCGCCGCGACCGTTCGCCCCGGGCCGTTCGCGGCCGCGTCGGGGGGACGCGGTGCGCTCAGGCGGATCTCCGCGTCGTCGGCCAGTTCGAGCGCCCGCCGCCGTGCCCGCTCCGACAACCCGCCCTCGCGGAGCGCCTGCATCCGCCAGACGATCCGCTTGACGAGGTACTGTTTGTGGTTGGTCCGCGTGGGCTCGCCGAAGACCTCGGCGTAGCGCTGCTTCAGTTCGGGGACGGTGAGTCGGCCCAGGGCCTTCACCGTCGCGGGGATGTCATCGGGCGGGGGGATCATCGGGACTCTCCGGTTCGCAAGGCGTCAACCAAGCGGACGATCAAGGCGAACCGGTCCCAAGGGTTCAAGTCCATCTTCCTCTCTTTCTGCCGGGGCCGAGATGTCGCCCGACTCGCCCATGCGGCGGGCATCCTCGCGCCGGCGGCGGATGCCGTCCGCCAGAATCTGGGCGATGGTGTGCAGCCGCTTGGTCGGAGTCAGCAGCGCGAGGTCATCGCGCTCGGCCCCCTCGTCGAGGTCGATGGTCATGCGTGCGTCCGTGCGCGAGCCCGTGGGGGGCCAGCGATGGTCAGTCGTGCTGGCCCACTACCGGAGGGCCGTTAACCACCATCTACGCGAACGGAGCAGAATGTGGCGAAAAGTCGGGCATCGCGCCCACTGGCTCTGGCTCGTTCGGGGGTCGAACCTTGTCGAGAACACGAATGGCAGGCGTGGCACCGCCCGATCACTCAGCGGTGGCGGACGAGCGGTGCTCTACCTACTGAGTGTCTCGTGAATGAAGAGCCGCTGGCTGTTGAGTCGCTGATTCTCGGGTTCCAGCTTCAAGCCCTCGTCGCAGTAGACGGCAGCCTCTTGGAACTCGCCACGTCGGCAACACGCATCGACGAGCATTGAGAGAGCACGGATGTTGTGCCAGACTTCGGCTCGTGTGTCGGGATCTTTGTAGAGCGAGGCAATGAGTGCGACCTTGGCATCGCCGAGCACACCCTTGCCCTTCCCAATTAGCGCATTGTTCCGCGAAGTCTTGCCCTCTGCCTTCAGCTGGTTGCCCCAAAGGAGCAACGCGCAGCCGTAGCGCGATCGGCGATCGTTGCTTTCAGGGTCTTTGTCAACCAGTTCCTTGAACTGTGCGGCGGCATCTTCGTGGAACCCTAGTCGTTGCTGCAGGTTTCCAAGGAAGAGAAGAAGCGAATCGACGCCTTGCGCGCTCTGCGCATGCGCTTTCATTTCGGCGAACAACTGCTGAAGGGTCTCATCGCTGAACGGCGTGAGCATCCGCTCCCACTCATCCAACGTGTGTCCCCAGTCCGGCGCATGTGCGCGTCTCCCCAACTCAACGAAGGCAGCGAGAATGTCGCGGATGCTGGGGCCAGCCGGGACGAGAGGCGTGGTAGACTGACTTTTTGGGTCCGGCGCTATCGCCTGCAAGGCCTTTGGTTCCACTTCAGGAGCGGGCGTAGCGGAGACGGCGGGCGCAGGAGTGGGAGGTGGCGCGACAGTTGGCACTGATGCGGCCGGGACAGACGTAGCATCGGGTGCGACCTCTGCTGGGACAGATAGAACCAAGCCGAAAAACTCTCGCCAGTCGTGGGATGCGGGACGAACGTCGAAGTCTCCGCTCCGGTAGGAGAGAAACTCGGCCTCGCCATCTCCATAAGTGTTGAGAAAGACGTAGTCCCGCAGCGTCCGTTCATACCGCATCATGGGGCCAAGACGAACACAGTCCTCAAACGAATCCAACGAGTCGCCAACATAAAGGGAGTGCCATCGTGGCTTGGTGGAACGGTCTCCAAGTGGGATACTGCGCGGGGCGCTGTCGGGTGCCTCCGGGTTCATGACGAATGCGTGAGTCGGGTCGGATGGGTCGTATCGGAGTGGGACCGCGAACTTCCAGTTTGAGCCAATCTGAAGACCCAGCACGTACTCCTCGAGAGCCGCGGTGAGCAAGTCGTTGTATCTTTCGGCAAAGCGAGGGGTGAGCGCGCCATGAGAGAACGCGTTTCGGAGGTAAACGACTTGCCCCAAGCAATCCAAGCCGGAATAGGCTTGAATGGGACCGTCAGAGGGAAGTGTCTGTCGGACGGCACCGATGTACTTGCTCAGCCTCGACAGGACACTGTTTTTGCGACCGGGCTCGCGGAGCCACTTCATCGAGACCGCCAGCCACGCGGGACCGCTGCGCGCGAGGTAGCCGCTGTGCTGACGAACGATCCCTAACCAGGTTCCGAGGCTCGGTCGGTTCTGAACGAAGGCATTCTCGAAATCGACGCAGTATGACTGATTCAGGCTTCGCTCTATGTGGACCGCGTGTGCCGCATTGCCAAGGAGCTTGATGACTACTTCGTAGCACGCCATGAGGCGGACGAACCGATGCACGGAGTCATCCAACTGATCAGAGTCAGTCGCGATGGACTTCAAACATGTGGGGCACATCTTGAGCGCTTCTGGCGTCAGGCATTGGTCCGGCATCGGCGACCTCCGAGAAGCGAAGGATACGGTGAGTGCCAAACGCCTGCCGTCGAACTGAGTGCGCGCACATGGACTCTCTCGTTCGGAGCCGTTCCGATCGGCGTCCACCCCTGATCGGAACCCCACGTCAAATCGGCGTGGGCGCTAACCGAGAGTCGGAGAGAGTTTGAGAGGTTCGGCCGAGAGGGCGACGCGAACGCCCGGGGTTCTCGTCGCAGCCCGATCGGGCCGACGCAAACGGAGAGCGCGGCGGCCAACCCGGTCCCGCGTTTGGCCCGGAATCTCCGACGATTCCGCCACCCCGCCCGGACGCCGGAAACCGGCCGGGCCGTAAAGCAAAACCGGCCCGCTTTCGCGGGCCGGTCTAAAGCTCCCCGAGAGCAACCGTGTTCGAAGTGCTAGTGGGGGGGGAGCCCCGTCGCGTGTCCATTGGAGATGCGCCGTCACTGCGACCTCCGAGCAAAACCCTACTCGGCCGGTCAAACAACCGACAGCGGCCGTCAAGTCGGGTACGAAGAGGCGTTGGCCTTGGGCCATTTGATCACCGGGTACAAATCCCCCGTTTCCGTTTCGTAACGGTTGATCGCCTCTAACAGTTCTTCCAGAAACGCGATCGCCACCTGCTCCGAGGCCGTCGGTGAGGAAGGCCGGAAAACCTCGCCGCCGGCGCGCACGTCGTAGCCCGCGTGCAGCGTCAGGTCGGCAATCATGCACCATGCATCGGGCCACGGCTCTTGCGGCCGCAGCGAGGTCGGGCAATGCACCCGCATCCACTGCCGGATGCGATCCATCAGCGTTGTATTGGCAGGACTGTGCCGGGCGAACCGCCCAGGCCACGCCCGGCGCGCGTCGCCGACCGATTCGGGCGGATGCTGGAGGCGATTGAGGCGTTCGAGGGCGGCGAGACGGCTGGCGAGGTTCTTCATGCTCCAACAGTGCCGTCGAGGGCTATTTTGCCTAAACATGATCGTGCGCGGACATCCTTCGATGCATCCAGAGTCTCATGAAGACCGCGATCGCCGCGGGCATCCGGATCCCCTGCCAGGAGGCCAGCCTCAACCCCGGACATCCAAGTCTCCCGCCGTCGCGCGGCGTGGGAGGAGGACAGAGGGGGGGAACAAAGCGACTGTGTCTGCGAAAACCGGGGAAGCGAAGTCTTTTCCCGGCACCCCCATTCCAGAGAATGCCGGGTCACATCCGGCATCCATCGGGGATGCGGACGCTTGCCGGGCGACCCGCCCGTGGGCTCGCGGGTGTCAACATGGCCTCGCGGTTCCTCCGCGAGCATCGTCCGTACACTCACCGCCCAACAGTTGAATCCTCATGGCGTGTGGCGTAATCGATGAATGCAGTAGAGATCGAGGAAGCAGTCTCGCAGTTGGTAGAGGCACCGTTTGACCGAGAAACGTTCCCCTGCGATTTTTTGCGCGCCTTCGGCCAGAACGATGCCACCATCCGCAAGCTGAAGTCCGGGGACGCGAACAAGTCCGATATGGCCGGAGGCGTCCTTCAGCGGAACAAGCACAACATTCACCTGCTCACCTGCGCCCCCGGCGAAGTCGCGGCGGCGATGAGCGCCCTGCGAGCCAGCCCGGCGACGGCCAAGCACAAGGCACGTTTCATCCTTGCCACCGACGGCCAGACCATTCAGGCCGAGAGGTTCGAGGATGGCGAGGTGCTCGCCTGCGACTACACCGATCTTCCCAACCGATTCGCGTATTTCCTGTCGCTGGCGGGCATCTCGACCGTCAAGCGGATCGACGAGAACGCGTTCGACATCCGCGCCACCGGGCGGCTGAACAAGCTCTACGTTGAGTTGCTGAAGGTGAACCCAGATTGGGACACCGAGGCCCGGCGGCAGGACCTCAATCACTTCTTCGCCCGGCTGATCTTCTGCTTCTTCGCGGAGGACACCAGCATCTTCATGGGCTCCGGCCTGTTTACGAGCACCATCGAGCAGATGACCGAGCGGAACGGCTCGAACGTGCACGAGGTGCTGGGGGAGATTTTCCGGGCCATGGATACCAAGCCCGCGGAGCGAGAGGCGGCCGGGACGCGGCCGTACGCCGATTCGTTCCCATATGTGAACGGCAACCTCTTCGGCGGCTCCACCGACTCCCCGAGGTTCAGCCAGGCCGCCCGCAACTACCTGATCTTCGTGGGCAACCTCGACTGGAAGCTCATCAACCCCGACATCTTTGGCTCGATGATCCAGGCCGTTGCCGACGATGAAGAGCGCGGCGCCCTCGGCATGCACTACACCAGCGTGCCGAACATCCTAAAGGTGCTCAACCCGCTCTTTCTTGATGACCTGCGGGCCAAGCTGGAGGAGGCGGGGGACGGCAAGACGCCCGGCTCGGCCCGGAAACTGCTCAACCTGCGCAACCGTCTCGCCCGCATCCGTGTCTTTGACCCCGCCTGCGGCAGCGGGAACTTCCTTGTCATCGCGTACAAGGAGATGCGGCAGATCGAGGTGGAGATCAACCAGCGCCGCGGCGACGTGGGCCGCACATCGGAAATCCCAATCAGCAACTTCCGCGGTATCGAACTCCGGCACTTCCCGGCCGAGATCGCCCGGTTGGCCCTCATCATCGCGGAGTTTCAGTGCAATGTCCTCTTCAGTGGTGAGATGTTTGCGCGGCAGGAATTTCTGCCGCTGGACGCGGAGAACTGGATCACGTGCGGAAACGCTCTACGAGTTGACTGGTCGAGCGTCTGCCCGCCGACTGGGACGGGCGTGAGGCTGACGGGCGACGACTTGTTCAATACGCCGAAGGATCAAGCGGAAATCGACTTCGAGAATAAGGGCGGGGAGACGTATATCTGCGGAAACCCACCGTACAAAGGGCAGTCGGAACAGACAGACAACCAAAAGGCCGATCTCGAGTTTCTCTTTGGTGAGTCGCCCGTGGCTTGGAAGACTCTGGACTACGTCGCAGGATGGTTTTTTAAGTTCTCGCGATATTGTGCCGCGTGCGATGCTAATGCGGGTTTTGTCAGCACGAACTCGATCGCGCAGGGTCAGCAAGTTCCCGCGCTATGGCCCACGCTCTTTGGCGCCGGCCTAGCCATCAAGTTTGCCCGGACTTCCTTCAAGTGGACTAACTTGGCTGCGAAGAAGGCGGGGGTAACGGTGGTTGTGATTGGACTTGGACGGGCCGGCTCAGCCCCGGTGTGTTTGTACAGCGAGGATGGATCGGAGCAGCCAGTCAGACGAGAGGTCCCATTCATTGGGCCCTACTTGGTTCCAAACTCGAAGGTGATCGTTGAATCCTCCAGGCAACCGCGCAATGGCCTGCCACCGATGGACTACGGGAGCAAGCCGGCGGACGGTGGCGGACTGGTCATTACTCCAGACGAGTTCTTGTCGATATCCGATTCCGTTGCTAAGCGATTCATCAAACCGTACGTGGGTAGTGATGACTTCATTGATGGCAAACTCCGGTATTGCCTTTGGGTTCCAGACGTCGCGCTCGACGAGGCACGCACTTCGACATTCATTCAAGCCCGCGAATCTCTGGTACGACGTTTCCGTACGAAGAGTAAAAAGGCTCAGACACGAGAGCTCGCCGAGCATCCACTTCGTTTTGCGGAGATCAGGTACGCCGAGAATCAAGCGGGGAGCATCCCGCTGCTTATCCCAATTCATACGGCGGAGGACAGACGCTGCCTTCCCGTAGGGGGACTTTCACACGGCGCCGTCGTTTCAAACGCTGCCTTTGGGCTCTATGACGCTCCATTGTGGTGTTTGGCGCTGATCGCTTCGCGACTCCACCTCGTGTGGGTCGGTACAGTCTGCGGAAAGATCAAGACCGACTACCGTTACTCTAACACTTTCGGCTGGAACACCTTCCCCGTCCCCACGCTGACCGACGAGAACAAGGCCGCCCTCACCCGTTGCGCCGAGGACATCCTGCTCGCCCGTGAGGCCCACTTCCCCGACACGATCGCCGACATGTATGACCCCGAGGCGATGGACACCAAGTACCCCGACCTGCGGGCCGCCCACGACCGCAACGACGAGACGCTGGAACGCATCTACATCGGCCGCCGCTTCCGCAACGACACCGAGCGGCTGGAGAAGCTCTTTGAGATGTACACGCAGATGACGGCCAAGGGAGCGGGCGCCGCGCCCGCCAAGTGGGCCAAGACAAGAGGAAACTGACGCATGGCTGACCCGGCCCCGATCGCAATCCCGACCGTCTCCGTTCGCTATGCCCACGATGGCCGCTCGGCCAAGCCCGATGCGCTGGGCATGCGGCCGATGCAGGCGCGTGTTTGGCTGCAACGTGGCGAGCGCTACCTGCTGATCAAGAGCCCCCCGGCTTCGGGCAAGAGCCGCGCGCTCATGTTTGTAGCGCTCCACAAGCTCAAGAACGACGGGTGCAAGCAGGCAATCATCACCGTGCCGGAGAGGAGCATCGGCGCCAGCTTTCACGATGAGCCGCTGAGCAAGTTTGGCTTTGAGGCCGACTGGAAAGTCGAGCCGAGGTGGAATCTCTGCGATGCCGCCGGGGGCGACAACGGGGGCAAGGTGGAGGCCGTCCGCAAGTTTCTGGCCAGCGGTGACAAGGCCTTGGTCTGCACCCACGCCACGTTCCGCTTCGCCTTCGAGAAGCTCGGGGCGGAGGCGTTCGACGAGCGGTTGATCGCCGTGGACGAGTTCCACCATGTCTCCTCGAACGAAGACAGCCGCCTAGGCGAGTTCGTCCGTGCTCTGATCGCGCGGGACAAGACGCACATCGTGGCCATGACCGGGAGCTACTTCCGCGGCGATGCCGCGGCGGTGCTGCACCCCGACGATGAGGAGAAGTTCCGCACCGTCACGTATACCTACTACGAGCAGCTCAACGGGTATGAGTTCCTCAAGGAACTGGACATTGGGTACTACTTCTACACCGGCTCGTACCTAGAGCAGAAGGAAGGGAAGAAGAGCATCTTCGATGTGCTGAATCCCGACGAGAAGACGATCATCCACATTCCCAACGTGAACGCCCGTGAAAGCACGCGGGACAAGATCAACGAGGCCAACGCGATCCTGAGCGGGCTCGGGGAGTGGCAGGGTGTGGACCCCGCGACAGGGTTTCAGCGGGTCAAGTCGAAGTCCGGCAAGATTCTCCGGGTTGCGGACCTGGTGGACGACGATGAACGACGGGAGCGGGTGGCCGCGTCGCTCCGGGACTCCTCGCAGAAGAACAATCGCGACTATGTGGACATCATTATCGCGCTGGGCATGGCCAAGGAGGGCTTTGACTGGATCTGGTGCGAGCACGCCCTGACGGTCGGCTACCGGTCGAGCCTGACGGAGATCGTGCAGATCATCGGACGGGCGACGCGCGATGCTCCGGGCAAGCTCCGGGCGCGGTTCACCAACCTGATCGCGGAGCCGGATGCGAGCGAGGAGGCAGTTGTCGAGGCGGTGAACGACACGCTCAAGGCCATCGCCGCGAGTCTGTTGATGGAGCAGGTGCTGGCACCACGGTTTGAGTTCAAGCCGAAGGACCCGGGGGGGGGCGGCCCGCAGCCGGGGCTGGACTATGGGCCGGGCGGCTACCAGCATGGCAAGGAGAATGTCGGGGTCAATCCGGAGACGGGTGCCATCCAGATGGAGATCCACGGGCTGGTCATGCCCACGAGCGAGGAGGCGCAGCGCATCTGCCGCGAAGACCTGAACGAACTGGTCACGGCCTTCGTGCAGGACGAGAAGACCGTGCAGATGGGGATGTTCGACAAGGAGACCCCACCGCAGGAAGTCACGCAGGTGCGGATGGGCAAGATCGTCAAGGAGAAGTACCCGGCCCTGACCGACGAAGATCAGGAGGCCATCCGCCAGCAGGCCATCGCGGCGATCAATCTTGTGCAGAAGGGGAAGGAGGCGATGGCCAAGTTGTTCGAAGAGGGTGGGGAGAAATCCGAGAACACCGCCCTGATCGACGGCATCCGCCGGTACTGCATGTCCGTGCGGGAACTCAACATCGACCTGATCGACTCAATCAACCCCTTCGGCGCGGCCTACGCCATCATGGCCAAGTCGCTGGGCGAGTCCCGGCTCCGAGCGATCGCTGGTGTGATCGCGGGAAGAAAGTCTACGATGACACCCGAAGAGGCTCGTGTGGTCGCCGACCGTGCCGTGAAGTGGAAGAAGGAGCGTGGTCGGTCGCCTTCGCTCACGTCTCCGGACGTGTGGGAGAAAAAACTTGCCGAGGGTGCTCAGGCGTACATGCGGTACGCGAGCGAAGGCCACTACAGGAAGAAGGCGTAAGCGGCCATGAGCGAGATCGACGATGAATCACTGATGCGGGAACTCGCCGAAGACTTCGGCGTGGAGGAGAAGCCCACCGGCCGCTCGGCCCTCGAACAACGCGTTCTTGCGGGGTTTGAGGAGATCGAGCGGTTCGTCGAACAGCACGGGCGGCTGCCGCTGCATGGGGACGGGTGCGACATCTTCGAGCGGCTGTACGCAGTACGGCTGGATCGCCTGCGAGCGTCCCCCGAGTGCCGTGCCGTGCTGAGGGATGTGGATGCCAAGGGGATTTTGGGTCCGGCCTCCGACGCGGCGGGTGAGGCAAAGGCCGAGCCGGATGACGCCGAGTTGCTCGCCGCGCTCAGTGACTACGCGGCGGAGGACGACGTGACCAAGCTGGTACACGTTCGCACGCACGAGGAACGCGCCGCGGCCGAGGAGATCGCTCAGCGCACGCCGTGCGCCGACTTTGACCACTTCCGCCCCGTGTTTGAGAAGGTCCAGCGCGAGCTAGATTCCGGCGTACGGACAACCAGCCAGTACGTAGGGGGGAATCCCGACATCAACGAGGGCGATCTGTTCATCATCGGCGGGCAAAAGGTCTTGGTCGCGGAGGTCATTGAGCGGTTGGAGCGGTTCGGCCCCAACGGGCGCGTGCGGGTCATTTACGACAACGGTACAGAGAGCGAAATGCTCATACGTTCGCTCCAGCGGTCCATGTCAAGAGAGGCCGATGCCAATGGTCGGCGGATCAGCCCGCTCACGCCCGCGCCGCTCTTTGCGGAAGCGGAGGAAGCGGGAGATCAGCAGTCCGGACGCGTGTACGTGCTTCGGAGCAAGTCCGAGCACCCGTATGTGGTGCAGAACCGGGCGATCCTGCACAAGATTGGCGTAACTGGCGGCGACATCAAGGCACGCGTCGCGAGTGCGAAGAGGGACCCGACGTATTTGTTGGCAGATGTCGAAGTCGTCGCTTCCTACCTGCTCGCAAACATCGACCGCAGGAAGCTTGAGGCCTTGCTCCATCGGGTGTTCAGCGGCGCTCGCGTGGACATGACGCTCAAAGACCGCTTTGGGTTTGACGTTGCGCCCGAGGAGTGGTTCTTGGTGCCCCTGCCCGCGATCGACGAAGCGATCCAGAGGATCAAGGACGGGTCCATCGACCGTTTCAGATACGATCCCCGGTCGGGCGGGTTCGCACCGTAGGGGCAGCCCCGTGCTCATCACGACCGCCCGTACCCCAGGCCGCCGGAGGATGGTACTTCGTGGCGTGACGAACTCCGTTCGGGGTGGGCGTGCGGCACCGGCGTGGTTGTGGTGTCCGCGAGTACTCCGCCGACGGGGCGCCGGCGCTTGGTGGGCCGCTCGGGCGATTGGTTCATCTAGACCACCCTCGCGCTTTCACCGTTTCTACCACCGCCCACGGTGCGATGTGGTCAAGATACCGCGCCGTGGTCGAGATGTCTGTGTGCCCGAGTTGCTTGGAGATCACCCCGATGTCCACGCCCTCCTCCCGTAGTTCGGCCGCGTGGGTGTGGCGGAGGCCGTGGGCGTGCACGCGCTTGGCGATGCCGGCGCGGCGGGCCAGGGCGGGGAGCATGCGGCGGATGTAGCCGGTCGTGAGCGGCTGGCCCCAGGCCGAACAGAACAGGGGATGGACGCCGTTGAAGCCCATCCGGGCGCGGCGTTCCAGCCAGGGCGTGAGCATCGCCAAGCCACCGGCGTCGATGCCGACGGTGCGGCTCTTGCCGCCCTTGCCCCGGAGCACCCGTATAGATGATCGCTCCGGGTCCACGTCCTTGGGGTACAGCGCCAGCGCCTCGGCGATGCGCAGGCCGGACCTGTACAGCACGGCGATGAGGGCGCGGTTGCGGACGGCCAGGTAGCAGTCCCCCTTGCACGCGGCCATGAGCGCGTTGACCTCGGCGGGGGAGAGGACCTCCGGCGGCAGGCGGCGGCGGGGTTTGGAACGGCGGTTGGGACTGGTCATGGGCGAGGCTCCCGAACCCCCGCCCGAAATGCCCCGCCCCCCGGTTGCTCCGCATGGGCCGCTACGTTCCGCGGCCAAAGCGACGCGCTAATTGATTGAAGTACCCCCTTGCGGCGCGGCCCGCAAGGCGGTTTACCCGAACGGCCGCATAACCGGGAGGGTCCCTGTCATGGCGCAATCTCGCGATTCTCGGCCTTTGGTGGAGATGATGGGTGTTGGCGCAAACAGGAGGTTCTGGTAGGGTGTGGCAACCCCTGCTGCACGCCACCCGAGGTTCGCATGTTCACGTCGGCGGAACAACTTCTCCCGCGACACCTCGAGCGAGAACATCGCCAAGAGGTTCAACTCGGAGTCAAGGCGGAGTTGGAGGCTGCGTCGAAGGCGCTCCAGTTCGTGGTAGCAGGGGTCCGTTGGGTCGAGGCCATTCCGGTAGTCGAGGTCGATCGCGAGGAGAGCCGGGACGGGCTGAAGGAAAACCTCGAGGAGTCGATCGCCATTTGGAACGAGCCGGGCAAGGCATTCGGCGAGGTACTTTCGGTTGATACCGAGCGGGGGTGCATCAACCTTCGATACGCCACCGGCCCTCTCCCGCCGCCTGGGACCAGGTTGTTCGTCACCGTGCCCAAGTATCTTGAGTCGCTCCAAGAAGTGTGGTACGACAATGCGTGGTTTGACCGCATTCTGTCCTGGTACAACGGTGCGCTTGCCAAGCCACACTTCCAACCTGGCAGGGGCTTGTCGATCGGAGGATCGCGTTCCCTGCGAGAACGCCAGCAGATGGCGCTTCAGCTTCCTGCGTGGTCCACGTCCTACCTGTGGGGACCTCCGGGAACTGGCAAGACCTATACCGTCGGGGTGCTGCTCGCACGCATGCTCATCGAGCGACCGGCATCCAGGGTGCTACTGATCGCATCTACCAACGTCGCCGTGGACCAGGCGCTCATCTCTGTAGACGATGCCCTGAAGTCCGAACGTACCGACGTTCGCCGTGCCGAGTCCAGTCGCCGGGAGTGTGCTCGCATCGGATCGAACTTCCGTGCGAGCCTGTACAAGGGACGCGGCCATCTTCTGCCGGCTCAGAACGACGACCTGTTACGAGAACTTGCACAACTCGAAGCATCCCGCCCTGAGCCGGACAACGTTGTCGAGTATGCCAAGTGGAAGAACAAGGTCCAGTCAGTTCGGGAGCGTCTGAGGTCTCGGTTCAAGGATGTCGCCGGGCGCTACAGGCTCATGGCCATGACGGCAACCTCCGCGACATTCCAGATGGATGCGCTGCGCGAGGCCAAGCCGTTTGACTTCATCTTGTTCGATGAGGCCAGCCAACTCAGCGCGGCTCACGCCCTTGCGCTGGCCCCGCTCGCTCCGTCGGCAGCCTTTGCGGGCGACCCAAAGCAGCTTGCTCCTATCACGATTGCCGAGTCTCGCTTCGCCGACCGTTGGCTCGGTCAGTCTCTGTTCGATCGGATGGAAGAAGGCAGGGCCAATAACGTACTGCTCAACGAACAGTCTCGAATGCGACAGGAGATTTGTTCGCTGGTGTCAACTGTGTTCTATAAAGGACAACTGCGCGTGGCGGACGATTGCCGGCGCGACTCGAACTGGCACGCTGCTCGCGAAACCGCGACAACGCCCATTTGCGGCTCCAGCCCAGCAGTGTGGCTGAGAGTGGCGTCCGAGGGAGCTTTTAACTTCTACTACCGCGGTCCCTGCCGGAAGGAGTCGGCAGAGTTGATCGCCGGGGTCGTCGAGGAGTTCATCGAACGCGGCACCGATCGCGACTCGATCGTTGTGCTTACCCCGTATCACGCGCAGCGACAGATGATTCGTCAGGCTCTGGGACGAAGGCAGATCTCCGGCCTGACCATCGCCACAGTTCACAGCATCCAAGGGTCCGAACGCCACACCGTCATCTTTGACCCGGTGCAGGGAAGCTCCAAGTTCTTCATGGAGGAAATGGGAGGCCGGCGGCTCATCAACGTCGCCATCTCGCGCGCGAAGGCGCGACTGGTGATCACGCTCTCGGCTGGCGATCGGCAGAATCCGCAGCTGGATCAGTTGGTGACCCTGATTGACCCATACGTCGAACGGACTTCGGTTCCCACGGTGCACCACTGGATGGGCCGACCCGACTATCCCAAATGTCTCGTCGGTCAGGAGGTCCGCGTCGTCGGACTCTGTGGAATGGTCACGCGGGCCAGCAGGCTTGAAGACCGGATCTCTGTGATGGACGCAGAACGGGCCAAGGAGTTGACTTTCCAGCTAAGCATCTTGGAGGCCAAGACTGGGGGCGCTGCAGGCGCCAGGCAACCGACCGTCGCTCCCTCCGCAAACGCGATGAAATCCCCAAGGCCAACCATCGTGCTTCGGCCCACGGTTGTGCGCGTCGCCGACGGATCGACTCGGCGGTAGCTTTCACACAGACAAAAGACCGCTACGGTCGCCCAAACGGTGGGTGGTCGGGGCTCACTTGGCCGTGTACTGCCCCCGCTCGACCCGCTTGAACTTCCCGCTGTTGATGAGCGTCTGGTTCACGATCGTGCGGAAGTTCACCGAGGTGGTGGCGTACCCGGCCTTCTGCACGGCCTCGGAGACCTCCGTCACCGACATGGTCTTGCCGTCGAGCGCCTTGGCCAGCGCGTCCACGAGGTTCGTGTCGTTCCTGGGGCGGCGGCGGATCGCCAGGCCGCCGGCGCGGACCGACCCGCCGTGCTCGGCGATCGTCGCGTCCAGGCTCCGCACCTTGGCCAGGATGCGCTCCCGCTTGCGGAGCAGCGCGCCGACGCGGCGCTCGCGCCTGACGAGTTCGCGCCGAAGGTCCTTCACCGAGAGGCCGCCCAGGCCGCGCTGGGCGCGGGGGGCTTTGGTTCCACCTGTGTTTGCTCGTTTGGCCATGGCCATCTCCTTTGGCCGCGCGTGAGGTGCGCGGGTTGAAACGTAGGCCCCGGGCGGGCGATGCGCGTCAGCGCCGACGTTGGGGCGTGGGCGGTTGGGCGGTTGGGGCGGTTGTTTCCCCCACCTCTCGCACCGGCCGCGACGTGGGGCAACGTCGCCCAACCAGCGCGAACGTGTTGGGGGGTCGGGGCCGTGCGCTTCGCGGCGCCGTGGTGCGCTCGCTTGCGTGGGCAGGTGTTCCCCTGCGTGACCTCATCAACATGAGGATGGGCAACCCGCCGCGCCGCGCGCTGCCAGGCATTCCCTTGGTCTGCGACACATGCCGAGAAGTTCGCGCCGACGCCTTGCAAGCGGGGCACGTCCATGGCTTGATGTCGTCAACGCGAGCGGAATGCCCCGCCGCGCAACGGAGACCCGACCATGCCCGCCAAGAAGAACAACACGGCGAACACCGCCCTGGAAGCCCTGCTCCACGCCGCCGAGATGATGCTCTCGGCCCGGAGCGACGACATGCTCACCGACGAGGAATGGGACGGCTTGGCGGCGGCGGTCGCCGGGGGGCGGAAGGTGCAGCCCCGCATCCCCACCGAGCCCGGCGAGATGCTCGCGACGCTGCGCATCACCAAGAACGACCGCAGCCGGTTGACCGGGGGCCGCTGGGTCGAAGGCACCATCGCCGGGCACCGCTTCGAGGCGCTGGTCTTTCCCGAGCACGCCGAGAGTGCCTCGTACGAACTCGGCACCAGCCGCATCTCGAAGTTCCACCTCAGGGAACAGGCCACCGGCGTCGCCGTCGCTTGCTTCGACCGCGGCTGGGACGTGATGCCCACGACCACCGCCGCCATGCGGATCACCGACCTGCTCGCCGCCGGACTCGCCGAGACGGTCTACGGCAAGTAACCCGACCACCACCCCCGCCCGAACCCCTGCCCACCCCAGCACCACCCACGAACAGGAGCCCGACCATGAACGCCACCGACCTGCAAGACGCGATTGTGAACCTCATCGACACGCTGGCCGACGCCCGCGAGGAGATCGAGGGCGACGACGACGACATCACCCTGGCCGACCTGCTCCGCGACATCGAGAGCGACTTCGAGGGGGCCGTCAGCGCCAAGACCTACGGCCGCGACCTGATGCTCACCACCGACGCGGGGCTGACCATCCGCACCGCCGACGGGGCCGAGTTCCAAGTGACCATCGTTCAGACCCGACGCGGGGCCGGCACCGAAGACGAGGGCGGGGAGGACGGGGAATGACCACGCCACGCACCCACCGCACCCTGCGCCAAGGAGCCCATCGCATGCGCATCACGCACATCACCATCGACGGACCGACGGGGGCCTGCGCCCAGATGAAGCGGGAGTCAAAGCGGTTCATCGCTGTCACGCTCATGACCCCCACCGGGCATCACCACCACAAGGTCCAGGCCGACGACGCCGGGGACATCTGGAGCATGGCCGAGATCCTCCACGAGGCCCTTGAGGGCGCGCCCGGCCGCCGCGGCCAGATTCAGGTCTACGACGCGGCCATCCGCCAGTTGAGCGACTTGTAGCACCGCCAGCCACGCTCGCGGCGGCGCGGGAGACCGCGCCGCCCTGATTGCCCGCCGGGATGTTCCCGGCGGGGAGACATCACCACAGGTTCGCCGAACCAGGAGTCCGACCATGACCGCCAAGAAGAAGACCCCCGCGTCCGCCAAGCCCGCCCCGAAGACCAAGTCCCCGAAGGCCGCGCCCAAGGACGCGACCGAGAAGGCCCGCAAGGCCGCCAGCGCCGAG
>OEIU01000343.1_pt1 | contig 45653 bp, 50 predicted proteins | sample 1539221 | NCBI WGS metagenome assembly OEIU01 (sample SAMN03792071, study PRJEB22550) | activated sludge metagenome | feature: wastewater treatment plant; material: activated sludge; isolation source: Wastewater treatment plant of a petroleum refinery complex | place: Argentina: Zarate | collected... | reverse complement strand
AGTTCGGCGACGGCGGTTTCCGCCCGCGACTGCTGATCGTTGATGTCGACGACATGAAGCGGCGCAACCGACCGCGCGCCTTCTGCTCCGTCGTCGTGCAGTATCGCCTGGCTCATGACCACTCCCTACGAGTTACCTGTCTACATCTGACACTACGTTCCTGACAATTCTTTTGTCAAGATCAGCTGTTTTAGAATATACTCGCGATATGGACGAAACGAGAACCGACCAGCTGTCCGCCGTCGCGGCGATCAGCGACCCATTGCGTCGAGCGCTGTTCGAGTTCGTCAGCCGAAGCACCGGCGCGGTAAGCAGGGAGGATGCTGCGCGGGCAACGGGGATGGCGCGCAGCACCGCCGCGTTCCACCTCGATCGGCTCGTCGACGAAGGTGTTCTGGAAACCGAGTTCAAACGGTTGAGCGGGAAGTCGGGGCCGGGCGCCGGCCGGCCGTCGAAGCTCTATCGGCGGGCGGGCGGCGAGATCGCCGTGTCCTTCCCGGTGCGGCGTTACGACCTTGCCGGCGACATGCTCGCGGCCGCCGTTGCCGAATCCGATCGCACCGGCGAGCCCGTGCGCGCGGTGCTCGCCACGATCTCCGCGGCAACCGGGCGCGAAATCGGCGCTTCGGCCGGATCCCTGGATGCGGCGCTCGAGTCGTGCGGGTACGAACCGCGGGATGACGGCGCGGGCGGAATCGTGCTCGCGAACTGCCCGTTCCACAAGCTCGCCGCCAACCACACGGACGTGATCTGCAGCGCGAACGTCGCTCTGCTCCAGGGTGTCGCCGAGGGCGCATCCGAAACCGAGCGCACGGTCGAGTTTGTGGAGCCGACCAACGGATGCTGCTGCGTGCGCGTCACCGCCGCCAGCTGATTCACCCTCGCCCGCTCGGCTGCTGCCGCCGCGCTTCGGCACGGCCGCGCTGAATCCCGATCTCAATGTCAATGAGCGGGCAGGAGAAGCTGTACCGGTCGATGAGCCGCTCACGGAGCAGGAACCCGGTGAGCCGTTCGATCATGCGCAACTGCACTTTCGCCTGAACCGGGTCGGGGGGCAGCCACTCGGGCCGCACGAAGAGCGACAGAAAGTAGATCAGGGGTTCGGCATCCATGATGCGCGCGACCGCCCCATCGGGATCGAATTGCTGTTCGATCGAGAGGATTGCACGGTCGGTGTCGGTCAGGATGCGGTCCGCTTCGCGCTCGCAGCACTCGCGGAGGCGCCGCTCGACTTCCACGATGCGGCGGAGGGCGAGCCCCGCCTTGCCTTCGACCTGATGGGCGAAGAAGGGGCTGAGAATTTCATCGATCGTGGGACGCCGGGCTTTCATGCTGTCACCGTGGCGTGGGCCACCGACATCCGCGCACGGTAGCGCGGCAGAACTACATCCTCAGCTGGCGAGCGCCATCACTTTCGGCTTCGGCTTCTGGGATTCGACCCACTCGTCATAGCTACGGTGCATTCCGAGCCAGAGTTCCGGGCTGGTTCCGAAGGGTAGTCCACGCCGCAGCGCCAGCAGGTCGCCGGCAGGGCGCCCTCGATGAGTGCTCCGCACTCCTCGCACACACGCTCGAGCCAGCAGACCGGATCGCCTGCCGAGGTGAACTCCTCGCCGTCCATTTCACAATTCTCTACCCGAAACCCGCCGATGAACACTCAGGCTTCACTCAGCAAACGCGCAGATACTGTTCTGCATGAGCGATGGACCCAAGATTCTCATTGTCGATGACGAGCCCAACATCCGGGATCTGCTGACCACGAGCCTGCGTTTCGCGAAGTTCGCGGTGCGCGCGGTCGGCAGCGGCGCCCAGGCGATCTCCGCCGTAATAGAGGAGGAACCGGATCTCATCATCCTCGACGTCATGCTGCCCGACATGAACGGATTCGGCGTGACCAAGCGCCTGCGCGCGAGCGGGTACACGGCCCCCATCCTGTTCCTCACCGCGAAAGACGACACCGAGGACAAGATCACCGGCCTCACCGTCGGCGGCGACGACTATGTCACCAAACCGTTCAGCCTCGACGAGATCGTGGCGCGCATCAAGGCCATCCTGCGCCGCACCATGGCGGACGAAGAGGATGCGATCATCCGCGCGGGCGACCTCACCATGGATCAGGACACCCACGAGGTCACGATCGGCGACACCCCGGTGGAGCTCAGCCCCACCGAATTCAAGCTGTTGCGGTACCTCATGCTGAACCCCAACCGCGTGCTGTCGAAGGCGCAGATCCTCGACCACGTGTGGGAGTACGACTTCAACGGGGACGCCGGGATCGTCGAATCGTACGTGTCGTACCTTCGCCGCAAGCTCGACCAGTACTCGGAGGAGCCGGTCATCCAGACCAAACGCGGCTTCGGATACATGCTCAAGGCGGCGAAAGCCTGAAGCCCCGACACCCGTATCTCACGGGCGATTCGCGGCAATACCAGTTAGCCTGATCACCTCATGCACGATCAGTTATCCCAGTGGTGGGGCAGAATCTCCCTGCGCACCAAGACGACGGCGGTAACCGTCCTGCTGCTCACCGTCGGCCTGCTTGTCGCCGGCGTCGGCACCATGACCGTGCTGCGCAACTACCTGGTGAGCGAAGTGGACCGCAAGGTTTCGTCGACGGCGGTGGACCTGCGCGCCTTCAACCTCGACATTCAGGGCACCTGCGACCGCGCCTCGGGGCCGAGCCAATTTTTCGTCGCCATCCTCACAAGCGACGGCACCCTCCTCTGCCGCAACCGCGACGACGGCCAGGAGCAACCCGTCGTGCGAGGGTTGGATGTCACCATCGTGCGAGAACAGCAAGGCGTTCCGCTCACCCTGTGGAATGCCGACCACACCGGCCAGTGGCGGGTCGTCTCGGCGCCCTACCAGGACGCATCCACGGGTGCCCTCGTCACCCTCGCGGTGGGCGTCAGCCTCACCGACATCAACTCCACGATCTCGCAGTACACGGCCGTGTTCCTCGGTTTCGGATTCTTTGTCGTCATTCTCGGCGGGGCGCTCACCCGGTTCCTGGTGACCGCTACGTTCACCCCGCTGCGCGAGGTCGAGGCCACGGCCGCGGCGATCGCGAACGGCGACTTCAGCCAGCGGCTTCCCGGTGCCACGCCGAACACCGAGGTGGGCCGGCTGAACCGTTCGCTCAACACCATGCTCAACCGCATCGACCGCGCCTTCGCCGACCGCGCGAAAACGATCGAGCAGATGCGGCGGTTCGTGGGAGACGCGAGCCACGAACTGCGCACCCCGCTCGTGACCGTTCGCGGCTATGCGGAGCTGTACCGGATGGGCGCCCTCCACACCCCGGAGGAGATCGGCCAGGCGATGGATCGCATCGAGAAGGAGGCCATTCGCATGGGCGGCCTCGTCGAGGACCTTCTCGAACTTGCCCGTCTCGACGAGGCGAAACCGATGACGTACACGCCCGTCGACCTTGTGCCGCTCGCCCGCGACGCGGCCCTGGATGCCATGGCATCCGCCCCGGACCGCAAGGTGTCGGTCATCGTCGCCGAACCGGACGTCACGACGCCCCAGGCTGAGCCCGCCTCCGCGGCCACCGGCAAACGGGGCGAGTCGCCCGGTTCGAGCCGGCAGGTGTCGACGGCAACCGGCCCGATCGCCTACGCAGGTGCCCGGATCGCGAGACTGCGGTCACGCCGCGCCCGCGCGATGCCCCCGGTGACCGCCGAAGGGCACACCGACGAGATCCAACTCGAGTTGCCGGCGGTTGTGCTCGCCGACGAGAACAAGATCCGCCAGGTGATCACGAACCTGATCGGCAACGCGATGCGGTTCACGCCGCAGGGCAGCCCGCTGGAACTCGTCGTCCACGTCGACCCCGTGCGCAAGCTGGGAATGCTCGATGTTGTGGATCACGGCGACGGCGTCCCACCGCAGATCCGCGACAAGATTTTCCAGCGTTTCTGGCGTGCGGACACGTCGCGCACTCGCGCAACAGGCGGCAGCGGCCTCGGTCTGGCCATCGTTTCGGGGATCATCGCCGCGCACAGGGGCACGGTGGAGGTGCTGGAGACGGAGGGCGGCGGCGCCACATTCCGTGTCGCCCTTCCCCTCCTCCCCACCGGTTCTGACGCGAAACTTCCCGCCACCTGATCCGGTCGTCGCACCTGCGTCGTTGCGGGTGTCCTAGCGTGCACTCATCCGGGCCGAGGCCCGCACACTCTGCACACTCAGCACACTCAGGAGGAACAATGACCAGTTACCGCGTGGACAGTGAAGCCGTTCTCGGCGCGCACAGCACCATCCAGAACACGATGTCGCGAATCGAGGCGGAGGCCGCGAACCTCCGGTCGCAACTCGTGAACCTGCAGGGCTCCTGGACGGGCCCGGCCGCTCTCGCGTTCCAGTCGATCGTCGCCGACTGGACGGCGACCCAGCAACGCGTCGAGCAGAACCTCGCCGCGATCGGCCAGGCGCTCGGCCAGGCGGCCCGCCAATACGCGGATGTCGAACTCGCCAACGCCCGCATGTTCGCCGGCTGACCCCCGCCATCCTCCCCATTACTGCCGACCCGCGCCGGCCGACTCCTCCGGCCGACTCCTTCGGCCGGCACCGCAGCAACGCCAAAGGGCGGCCCCAATCGGGACCGCCCTTCGCACTAGCTGATTGGACTTAGAAGTCCATTCCGCCGGACGGGTCGCCCATCGGAGCCGGCGGGTTCTTCTCCGGCTTCTCGGCGACAACAGCCTCGGTGGTGAGGAACAGCCCGGCGATCGACGCAGCGTTCTGCAGCGCGGAGCGGGTGACCTTCACCGGGTCGTTGATGCCGGCGGTGAGCATGTCGCCGTACTCGCCGGTTGCAGCGTTCAGGCCGTGACCGGTCGGAAGACCGCGGACCTTTTCTGCGACGACGCCGGGCTCAAGCCCTGCGTTGAGCGCGATCTGCTTGAGCGGGGAGTCGACGGCGACGCGAACGATGTTCGCACCGGTTGCTTCGTCTCCCTTGAGGCCCTTGAGCGCCTTGCCTTCGAACGCGGTTGCGCCAGCCTGGATGAGGGCGACGCCACCACCGGCGACGATGCCCTCTTCGACGGCAGCCTTCGCGTTGCGAACAGCGTCCTCGATGCGGTGCTTGCGCTCCTTGAGCTCAACCTCGGTGGCGGCACCGGCCTTGATGACCGCAACACCGCCGGCGAGCTTCGCCAGGCGCTCCTGCAGCTTCTCACGGTCGTAGTCGCTGTCCGTGTTGTCGATCTCACTGCGGATCTGCTTGACGCGGCCGGCAATGGCATCCGCCTCGCCCGCACCCTCAACGATCGTGGTCTCGTCTTTGGTGACGATGATCTTGCGTGCCTGGCCGAGCAGGTCGAGGGTCGCGTTCTCGAGCTTGAGTCCGACCTCCTCGCTGATGACCTGGCCACCGGTGAGGATGGCGATGTCCTGCAACTGGGCCTTGCGACGGTCGCCGAAGCCTGGAGCCTTGACGGCAACCGACTTGAAGATGCCGCGGATCTTGTTCACGACGAGTGTCGCGAGCGCTTCGCCGTCGACGTCCTCGGCGATGATGAGCAGCTGCTTGCCGCTCTGGATCACCTTGTCGACGATGGGGAGCAGATCCTTGATGTTGGAGATCTTGGAGTTGACGATGAGAACGTACGCGTCCTCGAAGACGGTCTCCTGGCGCTCCGGGTCGGTCACGAAGTATGCCGACAGGTAACCCTTGTCGAAGCGCATACCTTCGGTGAGCTCCAGCTCGGTGCCGAACGTGTTCGACTCCTCGACGGTGACGACGCCTTCCTTGCCCACCTTGTCGATGGCTTCGGCGATGAGGGCGCCGATCTCGGTGTCACCGGCAGAGATGGATGCGGTTGCCGCGATCTCTTCCTTCGTCTCGATTTCCTTGGCGCTCGCGACGAGTGCGGCGATGACTTCCGCCACAGCCTTCTCGATGCCGCGCTTCAGGCTGATCGGGTCGGCGCCGGCCGCGACGTTGCGCAGTCCTTCGCGGATGAGAGCCTGGGCGAGAACAACCGAGGTGGTCGTTCCGTCGCCGGCGACGTCATCCGTCTTCTTGGCGACCTCTTTGACGAGCTCTGCGCCGATTTTTTCGAATGGGTCGTCGAGTTCGATCTCCTTGGCGATCGAGACACCGTCGTTTGTGATGGTGGGGGCGCCCCACTTCTTCTCAAGTACGACGTTGCGACCGCGCGGGCCCAGCGTCACCTTGACGGCGTCGGCCAGAATGTTGAGGCCGCGCTCAAGGCCGCGACGGGCCTCTTCGTTGAAAGCAATGATCTTTGCCATGTGTGTTTCTCGTCCCTCCCGGACGTCGTAAAAAGTGCATCACGTTTGGCACTCACACTAAGAGAGTGCTAAATGATTCTGGCACTCCATGGCAGAGAGTGCAAGCGGGCTCAGGGCGTCGTGGGCGCGACGAACGATACGGACCCGTCGGGCGGGAGCAACTCGAACCAGGTATTGCCTGCCGCCAGTCGAATGGTGACCCCGTTTTCGTCGACCAGGCGGATCGGATCGGTGGCCGACGACTTCGACCAGGTGCCGTGAATGGTGCCGCCGCCGCTGGAAACCCAGGCCTCCCCCGAGCCGGAAAGCACCGTTTTCGGTACGCCGCCGTCGTTCACCACGGTGACTCGGAGAACGACGACGTTGGCGGCGCTCAACTGGTTGCCGTTGCTGTCCTTGTCGACGTCCCCCTGCTGGGTGCGCAACCACAGTTTGGCATCCGCGTTCCAGAGCCACGACCCGTAGAAGGAGTAGGAGAACTGGTAGGCGACCGCGGCGGTCGGGGCGCCGTCCTTTCCGGCGGTTGAGGATGCCGCATCCAGCGCGTACGCGTACTGCTGCTGGGGCGGTGCGATGTCGGTGTGCTGGGCGAGCAGTTTCTGCGCGCGCACGAGAACATCGTGCGGGGAGTCTTTCGTGTTGGTTCGGAAGAACGTGGAGTCGGTGTCGGCCTGCCCGTGAATCGCATTGTAGACGGGGGTCTGTTCCATGAGCCGGACGAATCGTTGCTGGCCGCCCGAGTAGCAGATGATGCCGCCGAACGGCGACACGATGTCCGGATCCATCGGCCGGATCGAGCGCACCGGGCCGAGCAACTCCGGAATGATGGACTGCCAGACGGCCACGTACCGGGTGATTCCGCCTTCGACGAGTTCCTCGAAGACGAGGTCGGTGAGTTCAAGCCCGACCTGCGGCCTCGCATCCCAGTGGTTGTCGATTTTTGCCGCGATGGACGCATGGTCGAGGGATCCGCCGGGCACGGTGGTGCCCCGCAGCGGCGCGATTTCGGTCGGTTTGGGCGTCTCGTAGGTTGAAATCCACGGTGGTGAGGCGGAAGCGGACGGGTTCAGGGCACGGTCGGGCGCACAGCCGGTTACCGCGGTGAGGGCGAGCGTGCCGGCGATGATCGCGCCGGTGGTCCTCCGCGCTGCGGCGGTGCGAAAGTTTCCCACCGGCACAGGTTACCCCGCAGGTTTGTAATCCGCCCCGATGACCACGGTGATCTGGGATCCGGGGAAGTCCGTGGACAGTCTGATCTGGCCGACACCGAGTGCGAGCACGAGCCCGCGCGCGGCACCCTCCAGCGACGGATCCGAGTAGTACACGACGGTTTCCTGAATGTCGCTGGTGGAGGCGTTGGCGCGGCTTCCTACGCCCTGCTGCGCGCCCTCCCATCCTTGGGCGACGAGCGCGTCGCCCACCTGGTTGGCGAGCCCGACGACGGCGGTTCCGTTGAGGATGGTGACCGGGACGGCCGGGTCGAGTGTCGGGTTGGCCGTCGGTGTCGGTGTCGGTGTCGGTGTCGGCGTTTCCCCGGCCTGGAAGAAGGGGAGGTCGAAGTTGATGTTGTTGTTGATGGCGGCGAGCCCGACGAGGCCGAACACGGTAAGGATGACTGTGGCGGCGGCGGCCCAGGCGAATCCGATCCACCCGCGACCTTTCTTCCGGGGGGCCCGGTGCGCGCCGACGCGCACGAGCTCGGGCGGCACGTCGTCAAACCGGTCCTGCGGAAAGTTGGCCATCGTTCTCTCTGTTGGTTGTCAGCTGCGGCTGGTGGTGTCTTCGCTGCGGTCACGCAGGAGCGTTCGTGCGCTCGTTCTGGTGTGCCGCATCCGCTGCAACCGCTTCACCAGCATGGGGTCGTACGCGAGGGCTTCCGGTGAATCCAGCAGCGAGTTCAGCACTTGATAGTACCGGGCCGCCGACAGTCCAAACTGTGAACGCACGGCTTCCTCCTTCGCCCCGGGATGCCTCGACCAGTCTCGTTCGAAGTCAAGGATGCGGCAATCCCGCTGGGAGAGTGCCGTGTCGGCGACCCCGGCGGAGTCGTCGGGCGCCAGTCCCTCGGTGGATGCCACTCGTGCTCCGCTCTCGCTCGTGTGTGCACATCCTAAATCGCGTCGCCCCCAAGATTCCTGAGGTGGCCCGGCGGGTGCGCAAACCAGCCGATGACGGGAACAAGTCAGCGAATATCACGGTTGAATAGTGGTGGAGGGTGCTCACCAGGCCCCCGGAGGGAGACGACCATGAACTACAAGGTCACGAAGAGCGATGCGGAGTGGCGCGAGACGCTGAGCCCTGAAGAGTTCGCGGTGCTGCGCCAGGCCGGAACGGAGCGGCCCTGGACCGGGGAACTGCTCGACGAGAAGCGCGAAGGCGTGTACCGCTGCAAGGCGTGCAGCGCCGAGTTGTTCCGCAGCGATGCGAAGTTCGACTCGCACTGCGGATGGCCGAGCTTTTACGTTCCCACCGAAAAGGATGCCGTTGTGCTCCTGAAGGACAGGACCCTCGGCATGGAGCGTGTGGAGGTGCGGTGCGCGAATTGCGGCTCCCATCTGGGGCATGTGTTCGACGATGCGCCGCAGACGCCGACCGGTGACCGGTTCTGCATGAATTCGGTGTCGCTCAGCTTCGAACCGAAGGACAACTGAGGCCTGGACGCCTCGCTGCTCCCGTTACTATTGGGGAGGTTATTCGCCTCCTTAGCTCAGTTGGCCAGAGCACCGCTCTTGTAAAGCGGGGGTCGTCGGTTCGAATCCGACAGGGGGCTCGAGACTTCCTTCGACCTAGGCTTGTCCCATGCGCACCCCAGCAGCCACGCTTCGCGGCATCCGGTATCCCGAGGCCTACCACGGCGACGGCGTGCGGAGCGGGTTCTTCGAGGGCTGGTACAACAAGCTCGTGTCGGTGGATCGCTCGCAGCGGTGGGCGGTCATCCCCGGCATCTTCCGCGGGCTTGCGACCGGTGACGACGAAACTCACGAAGACACCCCGCGCGACGAAGCCTTCGTGCAGGTGCTCGACGGGCTCACCGGGCGTTCCTGGTACCACCGATTTCCGGTCGAGGAGTTTCGGGCATCCGATCGTGCGTTCGACGTCCACGTGGGCGGCAACCACTTCTCGTCCGAAGGCATCACGCTCGACTTGCCGCAACTGAAGGGCCGCATCGACTACGCGACACCGATGGTGCCGTGGCCGGTCACCGCACGCGAGCCGGGCATCATGGGCTGGTACGGGCTCGTACCGTTCATGGAATGCTTCCACGGCATCGTCTCGTTCGGCCACGAACTGCGCGGCACGCTCGAGGTCGAAGGCGTCGCCACCTCCTTCGATGAGGGCCGCGGCTACATCGAGAAAGACTGGGGCAAAGCGTTCCCGGCCGGCTACGTCTGGATGGCCAGCAACCACATCGACACCACGACCGGCGACGGCGCCGCCCACGACAACACGGATGCCTCGCTCATCGCCTCCGTCGCCATTATTCCCTGGCTGCGCGGGTCGTTCCGCGGATCCATCATCGGATTCCGGCACGGCGGCAGCCTGCACAAGTGGACCACCTACAACCGGTCCACCGAACGCTCCCTCACGATCGACGACAGCCACGTGCGGTGGTCGGTGAGCGGCCCGGACGGCGTACTCGACCTCACCGCCGAACGCGTGCGCGGCGGCCTCCTGCACGCCCCCGTGCGCACCGCCATGCACCAGCGGGTCGAAGAGACCCTGGATGCCCGCATCGAGTTCCGGCACACCGACCGCGACGGCACCGTCCTCATCGAGGGCGTCGGCGACTGCGCGGGGCTCGAAGTGTTCGGCGAGACCGACCGACTGCTCGCGCTCTGATCACCACGCCGAAACCTCCAACCCCAGCCACTCGGCCAGTCCGTCGATTTCTGCCCGCACCATCTCGTCTTCCTCCGCGTCGAACGGCAGGAACTCGTGCACGGCATTCACGGTGAGCTTGTCCCCGGCCACAGCGTCGAGCATCCCGACGAACCGATCCCCCATGAGGATCGGATACGCGAAGAAACCGTACGTGCGCTCAGGCTTCGGCTTGAACTGCTCCAGCACGTACTCGAACTCGAAAATCTCCTTCAAACGCGGACGGTCGAACAGCATGCCGTCATAGGGGTTGAGGAACGCCACCCTTCCGCCAGGGTCGTCGTCCAGCGCGGTCAGCGCCTCCGGGTCGACGCGGAATTTCCACGCGCTGCCCTCCACCACCGCCGGCTCCCCAACCTCGCCGACGGGCGTCCACGGCGACTTCTGCTTCGCGATGCCGGCGGCCTGCAGGCGGCGCTCCTGCAGCATCCGCTCCGCATCCTCGAGCGAATAGTCGGGCAGGTTCTGCGGATAGACGCGCTCGGCGAGATCCCAGCGCCGATGGCGGCCCGCACGCCCGACGATCGCGACCTCGCCCTGCCGCATCAGAAAGTCGAGCATGTGAACCACCTGCCCGGTCCCATACCAGCCAGATTCCGTCCCGCGCGTGACGGTAGCGGTGTCGGGGATGTCGGATGCGAGCAGCGGACCTTCCGCACGCAACCGGGCGAGCACGTCCATGCGGAAGCTGTCGTTCGCCTCCAGCCACTCGCGGTGGCTCGCCCGCTGCGGCCACCGCCGCATCCCCGGCAGCATGAGCGGCAGCAGACTTGTCGGTCGAAACGCACCGTCAAACTCGAACAGCAGCCGATCCCGCTCGACGGCCTTCGACAGCTGGATCAGGTCGTAGCTCGGCCCGATCCGCGACCACAGGATGCTGTGCTCTGCGGGCGCGATCGTCGCGGTCGGGTCGATCTTGATCGCGCCGAGCGTCTCGGCGACCTCCACGACATCGCCCGGGCGATTCGCATCCAGCAGCTGCGCCTGCACCGCAATGCGGCGCGCCTCGTCGCGGGTGAGCTTGTGGGTCACGGGGCTAAGGTACCAGCGGTGTGCCCCGTCAGGCTCGCGGACTGAGCACGACGACTGCGGTCTCCGTAGAGCGCATCTTCGCGTAGCCCTCGAGACCGTGATCCAGCGCGCGCCACCGCGCCCACAGGCGTTCCCGCTCAGCGCCTTTCGCCGCGGCTGCGCTCACGGCCCGTTCACCGTCCGCCAAAACGACGGTCGCCTCCGGATTCGCGAGCAGGTTGAGCCACCAGGCCGGTTCGCCTTCGCCCCACCCATTCATGGCCATGGTGACGAGGTTCGGCCCGTCCTCGAAATAGCCGAGGATGACGCTGCGCTCCCTGCCCGTGCGGCGACCAATCGTGGTGACGCGCATCGCTCCCCACTTCCTGGGCTCTGCCGGCCACAACCCACGGCGACCACCGGTCACCGTGTAGATGGCACGGTGCACGTTCCAGGCGATGCGAACGACCCACCTCGGCGGGAGCTTCGGTGACTTCTCAGTCCTGCTCATGAACACTTCTCCGTCAGATTCGTCTCCGGGGCCACGCCCGCCGCCACCCGCGCCACACTGAGCGTCTGCACCGCACCGCGGCGGGCCTCATTGTGCGAGAGCTGGTGGGTCACGAACTTCTACGGCGTCGGCGACGGGCTCGGCGACGGTGACGGTGCAGACGTATCGGAGAAGCTCGCACCCAGCACCTTTGTGAGGAACGCGGTGAACTGGGCCGGGTCGAATGCGCCCGTCGTCTGATCGAACGTGTACTCGTACAGTTGCCCGTTCACGAAAATCGTCGGCGTGCCGTGCTGCGGCGGCTGCGTTGCCACGTTCGGGAACGGGTTGCTGTTGAAACGGTCCGTCGCCCCTGCGACCCAGTTCTTGAACGTCTGATCCTTGATGCAGCTGGAAACCTGCGTGAACTGGGAAACCCCGGCCTCCTTCGCCAGGCCGATCAACGAGTTGTCGTCAAGTCCGGGCGAATTCTCCTTCGGCTGATGAACGAACAGAAGCGCGCTGAAGTCGAAGAAGTTGTCCGGAGAAAGGTCGGCGACGCACGCTGCCGAGTTCGCCGCCCTCGTCGAATATTTCGTGCCCGTCGACGCGCGGTCGAGGATCGCCACCGGGTGAATCTCCACAGTGGCCGCACCATCCTGCACCAGCTTCTTGATCTGGTCCGCGTTCGCCTTCTCGAAGTTGCCGCAAATCGGACACATGTAGTCGACGTACATGCGGATATCCAGAACCGACGACGGCTGGTTGGACGGGAACGGGACCGGCTCGGCGCTCGGCTGCAGAGCCGACGTCTTCACTGCGTGGAAACCCTCGCCGATCTTGATGCCGTCGCTCAGCATGTTGTGCGGGCCGGGAGCCGGCGGGCGCATCGTGCTCGTAATGACGAGGACGACCGCGGCGACAATGGCGAGTACAACTACGAAAAGGCTGCCCTGCAGGATGAGCCTGTTTCTGCGGTCCTTCTTCTTTTGTTCTTCCCGCAACTGCCGTGCCTTGTCGCGCGCCGCGCTGCGCCGCTCATTCTTGCTGGGCCGCGAAGGGCCGACACCGCTACTCACAACAAACCTCACTCAACGGTCGGACAAACTTAGGCAGCCCCCCGAGCTGACGGGACGATGCTAGACCCTCGAAGCTGAAAACTTACGGCAAGGTCCCTGTATAGCCTAGCCACCCGTCGCGGCAAAGAAACTCGCATGCGCCTCGAACGGGTGCCATAATGGCGGAACGCGTCACCCCGCTCGGAGGGCGCGCATCCATTCACTACGGATCGTCCGGCACGTACCTGCCGGTGAAGGAGAAGAACAACCATGGCATCAGTCACCTTTGACAAGGCAAGCCGAATCTATCCGGGGCAGGAGCGCCCTGCCGTCGACAAGCTCGACCTGGACGTCGCGGACGGCGAATTCCTCGTTCTCGTCGGCCCGTCCGGATGCGGCAAGTCCACTTCCCTGCGCATGCTCGCCGGCCTCGAAGAGGTCAACGACGGTCGCATTCTGATCGGCGATCGCGACGTCACCGACATGCCGCCGAAAGACCGCGACATCGCCATGGTGTTCCAGAACTACGCGCTCTACCCGCACATGACGGTCGCCGAAAACATGGGATTCGCCCTCAAGATCGCCGGCGTCAACAAGGAAGAACGGGCCTCACGCGTGCTTGAAGCCGCAAAGCTTCTCGACCTGGAAGACTACCTCGGCCGCAAGCCGAAAGCGCTCTCCGGTGGCCAGCGTCAGCGTGTCGCCATGGGTCGGGCGATCGTGCGGAGCCCGCAGGTGTTCCTCATGGATGAGCCGCTCTCCAACCTGGACGCGAAGCTGCGCGTGCAGACCCGCACTCAGATCGCCTCGCTCACCCGCCGCCTCGGCGTCACGACCGTGTATGTGACCCACGACCAGACTGAGGCGCTCACCATGGGCGACCGGATTGCGGTCCTCAAGGATGGCCTGCTTCAGCAGGTCGGAACCCCGCGCGACCTGTACGCGAAACCGCAGAACGTGTTCGTCGCCGGATTCATCGGATCCCCCGCGATGAACCTGTTCGACGTCGACATCGTCGACGGCGGGCTCAAGTTCGGCACCGCGACCGCCAAAGTCGACCGCGCGACGCTTGCGGACGCCACGGGCTCGATGGTGACGATCGGCGTGCGGCCGGAAGATGTCATCGTGTCCACGAGCGGCGACGGCCTCCCCGTCGAGGTCGACATCGTCGAAGAACTCGGTGCCGACGGCTACCTGTACGGGCACACCGAGGTGCGGGGCAACCGCGTCGACATTGTCGCCCGGGTGGATGGCCGAGTGCATCCGAACGCTGGCGACAACGTGTTCATCACGCCGCAACCGGACCACATCCACGTGTTCAACACGGAGACGGGTGAGCGGCTGAGCAAGAAAGCCGTCGAGCCGACGAAGTGACCGGGAGCGCCTCGCTCAACATCACGTCGGCAATCGTCGACCCTGCGTTGCTCGACCTTCCGTGGGGTCTGCCCCTGGATGCGTGGCCGGAGGACACCATCGCCGCACTGCCGAAAGGCTTGTCCCGGCACCTGGTGCGTTTCGCGCACCTCAGCGGATACATCGTGGCCATCAAGGAGACATCCGAGGACCTCGCGCGCCGAGAGTACGAGCTGCTGAGAACGCTTCAGCGGATGGATGTGCCGTGCGTGGAACCGGTGGCCGTCATCACGAACCGGTCCGATGTGCACGGGAACGCGCTCGAGTCGGTGCTCGTCACGCGGCACCTGAAGTTTTCGCTGCCCTACCGCGCGCTGTACTCGCAAACGCTTCGGCCGGACACCGCCACCCGTCTCATCGACGCGCTCGCGGTGCTGCTCGTGCGGCTCCACATCATCGGGTTCTTCTGGGGCGATGTGTCCCTGTCGAACACGCTGTTCCGCCGGGATGCCGGAGCGTTCGCCGCCTACCTGGTGGACGCGGAAACCGGGAACCTCTACGACACCCTCTCGGACGGCCAGCGCGAACACGACCTGGAGATCGCGCGGGTGAACATCGCCGGCGAACTGCTGGACCTCGCCGCGGGCGGGCGCCTCGACGAATCCACCGACCCGATCGCGGTGAGCAACGGCATCCTCGCGGCGTACCGGACCCTGTGGAAGGAGCTCACCAGTTCCGAATCGTTCTCCTCCACCGAGCGCTGGCGCATCGCGAAACGAGTCGAACGGCTCAACGACCTCGGGTTCGACATTGAGGAGCTCGCGATTAAGACGGCGGAAACCGGAAGCCAGGTCGTCATCCAGCCGAAGGTCGTGGATGCCGGCCACCACCAGCGGCGGCTGCTTCGGCTCACCGGGCTGGATGTCGAGGAGAACCAGGCGCGGCGCCTGCTCAACGATCTGGACGCGTACGCGGCGACACATTTCGACGGTCACCCGGACGAAGAAATGTCTGCGCACGAGTGGCTCGCGACGGTGTTCGAACCGGTGACGCGGGCAATCCCCCGCGAGTTGAAGGGAAAGCTGGAGCCGGCCGAAGTGTTCCACCAGATGCTCGAACACCGCTGGTTTCTGTCTCAGAACGACCGCAGGGATGTCCCGCTGGCCGAAGCGGTCAGCTCGTACATCGAGACGGTCCTGCAACATCGCCGCGACGAAGCGACCGTCATCGACCCGCCGACCGGCGCGTTCACGCTCCCCACGGCGGTCATCGACGAGGAGGACTGGCGAGACCGCGTCTGACCGGTACAGTCAGGCCAGGAAGTGCTCGAGGCCGCGGCCGTTCACGTGGTCGAAAATGAGGTTCGTTTCGGTGTTGGCGACGGCGGGATGCCCGGCCAGGTGCTCCAGCACGAAGTCCCGCAGCTCGGAGGAGTCCCGGGCGGCGACATGCAACAGGAAATCATCGACGCCGGCCATGTGGAACAGCCCGAGCACGCCAGGCCAGTTCGGTGCCTCATCGCGGAACGACTCGACATCCTCCCGGATAATGGAGACAAGGCGCACGGAAATGAGCGCCTGCACGGTCATCCCGAGCGCTGCCACATTCAGTTCGGCGTGGTAGCCGAGCAGGTAGCCCTCCGCCTGCAGCCGCCGGATGCGCAGTGACACGGTGGACTCGGCGACGCCGATGGTCGACGCGAGGGCCGTGCCGGACATCCGGGCATTGCTGGAAAGGGCGCGAAGGATTCTGCGATCAATGTCATCCATCACCCCATTCTGTCGCAGAACACGCAACCATCGTGGCGGCTGCGTAGCGGATCTTGCGGCGGGCTTGAAGTTTGTCGCGGATTCTGTTTTGGTCGAGTCATGCAGCCTTCGAAACCCCACCTGGAAACCCGCGCCGTCCACGCCGGAATGGAGGGCGTGATCGAGTCCGGTTCCCACGTCCCCACGATCGACCTCTCCACCACGAACCCGTTGCCGAGCGTCGAACTGGGGGGCGACTCGTACGAGAACCTCGCGACCGGCGGCACTTTGGAGCCGGGCCAGTCTGCGGTGTACCAGCGGCTGTGGCAGCCTGGGGTCGCCCGGTTCGAGACGGCGCTCGCGAACCTCGAAGGCTCGGAGACCGCTGTGGCGTTCGCCACCGGCATGGCCGCACTCGCCGCGTGCCTGCTCGCGAGCGTGACGGCGGGCAAACCTCACGTCGTTGCGCTCCGCCCCCTTTACGGCGGAACCGACCACGTGCTCGACAACGGTCTCATGGGCACGACCGTGACCTGGGTGCACAGCGTGGACGAAATCGCTGCGGCGATCCAGCCCGACACCGGCCTCGTCGTGATCGAAACCCCGGCGAACCCGACCCTGGAACTCGTGAACATTGCGAAGGCGGTCGCTGGCGCAGGGGATGTGCCCGTACTCGTCGACAACACGTTCGCCACCCCCGTGCTGCAGCGGCCGATCGAGCACGGTGCGACGCTCGTGCTGCACAGCGCCACCAAGTACATCGGCGGTCACGGGGACGTCATGGGCGGCGTGATCGCCACGAACGAGGAGTGGGCCCCGCGCCTGCGCCACGTTCGGGCGCTCACCGGCGGGCTGCTCCACGCGTTCGCCGCGTACCTGCTGCACCGCGGGCTTCGCACGATGCCACTCCGGGTGCGCGCGCAGCAGGAGACGGCCACGGCGCTCGCGGAGCGGCTGAACGGCCACCCGGCGCTGGCCCGCGTGCTGTTCCCGACGCTTCCCGGATGCGACCCCGAAGGCTTGATCGGCACGCAGTCCGAGGGCCCGGGCTCGATGCTCTCCCTTGACCTGGCTGGCGGCTACGACGCCGCGACGAAGTTCATCGAGTCGCTCAAGCTCGTGAGCCACGCGGTCTCGCTCGGCGGAATCGACACGCTCGCACAGCATCCGGCGTCGCTCACGCACCGCCCGGTCGCCGCGGAGGCGAAGCCCGGCGGAGGGATCGTTCGGATCTCGATCGGTCTCGAGCACATCGACGATATCTACGAGGACATCATCCAAGCCCTCGAGGCGTAGCGCGCTGGTGCAATGAGCGAAGACCATTTCTGGTCTTCGCTGCGACGCCAGCGCTGACGCCCGTCCCGGGCGTCAGGTCGACTTCGTGGCGGAAGCTCTTTGCTTCGAAATTTCGTAGAGGGTGACGCTCGCGGCGATCCCCGCGTTGAGGGATTCGGTCGATGCGGCGATCGGGATCGAGACAACCGCATCGCATGTCTCGGTCACGAGCCGCGACAGGCCTTTGCCTTCGCTCCCGACGACCACAACGAGCGGCGACTTCGCCCAGGTCAGCCCCGGTAGCGCAACATCGCCTCCGCCATCCAGGCCGAGCACAAATACCCCGCGCTCCTTCAGCGCCTTCAACGTCTGCGTGAGGTTGCTCGCCATGGCGACGGGCGTGCGCGCCGCGGCGCCGGCCGACGTTTTCCATGCCGCCGCCGTCATCCCCACCGAACGCCGCTGAGGCACGATCACGCCGTGCCCGCCGAACGCCGCCACCGAGCGGATGATCGCGCCGAGGTTCCGCGGATCCGTGATCCCGTCGAGGGCGACGAACAACGGCACCTTGCCCTGGCCGATCACCTTGTCGAGCAGTTCGATCGGATGCGCGTACTCGTACGGCGGCACTTTGAGCGCGAGGCCCTGATGCACGGAGTCGAACCCGGCGAGCCGGTCGAGTTCCGGCCGCATCACCTCGAGGATGGGCAGGCCGCGTTTCGTGGCGATCCCCATGACCTCTTTCACCCGGTCGTCGTACTCGATGCGGGACGCGATGTACAGGGCGGTCGCCGGAATGGATGCCCGAAGCGCCTCCAGAACGGAGTTGCGGCCCGTGACGTACTCGAATTCGTCCGACGACTTGGGGCGCCGCATCCGCTGCGATTCGCCAGGCTGGCCGCCCCGACCGGACCGATCCGCCTGACCACTCCGACCCGCCTGCCGCTTGCCGCCGGACGCCTCATAGCGCTCAGCTGCCGCCTTGCGTTTCCCTGCCGGATGGTACGGGCGATCCTCCGCTTTGGGGGTCGGCTTCTTCCCCTCGAGCGCCTGCCTGCCCTGCCCGCCGGACCCGACCTGCGGCCCGCGGCTCTTCTTGCGCACGGCACCGGGGCGCCCGTGCTTCGGTGCGGGATTCTTCACGCGATGCTCCATTGGGTTCCGGTGGGGGTGTCCTCGAGCTGGATGCCGGCACCGGCCAACTCGTCGCGAATCCGATCCGCGGAGGCGAAGTCCTTTGCGGCACGCGCCGCATCCCGGTCCGCGATCAACAGCTCGACGAGCCGCGCAAGAGCGGGCGCCGCCTCACCGGACTGGGCCGTGTTCCAGGGCTCGACGTGCGGGTTCAGGCCGAGCACCTCCGTCATGGCGAACACTTCGCCGCGGCGCCGGGCGGCCGATTCGACATCGTCCGCATCGAGTGCGGCGTTGCCGGCCCGAATCGTGTCGTGGAGAACGGCGAGCGCCTGCGGCACGGCAAGGTCGTCATCCATCGCCGCGGCAAACGCCTCAGGAATGACCTGGGCGCCACTGCCTGCGCCGCTGCCCGTTGAGCCGGCTTCCGCCAGTCGCCGGTCGGCCCGGGCGAGGAATCCTTCGATTCGCTCCAGTGCGGCCTCCGCCTCGACGAGGGAACCGTCGTGGTAGTCGATCGTCGAGCGGTAGTGCGCCGCACCCAGGTAGTAGCGCACCACGAGCGGTCGCGCCTTCTCCAGGAACTCGGCGGCAAAGATCGAGTTGCCGAGCGACTTGGACATTTTCTGGCCGCCGACGTTCACGAGCCCGTTGTGCACCCAGTAGTTGGCAAACCTGTCGCCGGCCGCCGTGGACTGGGCGAGTTCGTTCTCGTGGTGCGGGAAGCGCAGGTCCAGTCCCCCGCCGTGAATGTCGAAGTGGCTGCCCAGGTAGCGGGATGCCATCGCCGAGCACTCCAGGTGCCAGCCCGGTCGGCCGGAACCCCACGGCGACGGCCAGGCCGCCGATTCCGGCTCGGTCGGCTTGTGACCCTTCCACAGGGCGAAGTCGCGGGGGTCGCGCTTGCCGCGCGGGTCGGAATCCGCCGCCGGCTCCATGTCGTCGGGCTTTTGCCTCGTGAGTTCGCCATAGCTCGGCCAGGAACTCGTGTCAAAGTACACGTCGCCCGAGCCATCCGGCGCCGGGTAGGCGTGGCCGGCGTCGATGAGACGCTGGATGAGTTCGTGCATCTGGCCGATGCTCGCGGTCGCGCGCGGTTCATACGTCGGCGGCAGAATGCCGAGTGCCGCATATCCTGCGGAGAATTCCAGCTCGAAGCGGTACGCGAGCGCCCACCACTGTTCCGGATCATCCGCCGCGCTCGCGAGTATTTTGTCGTCGATGTCGGTGACGTTGCGCACGAGAGTCACGCGGAATCCGCGGTAGGTGAGCCACCGCCGCCACAGGTCGTAGACGAGCGCGGAACGCAAGTGGCCGATGTGCGGGCTCGACTGCACGGTCGGACCGCACACGTAAATTCCGACCTCGCCGGGAGTGATGGGGTCGAGGTCGGTCACGGTTTGCGACCGGGAGTCGTAGAGGCGCACTGTCACAGGCAAAGCCTACTTGCTGACCCTGCGGGGCGACGGATGGTGTCGACTAGCATCGAAGGGATGCAACCCACGAGCGACTCCCAGTTTCAGGCCGCAGCGGGCGACGGGGTTCCGCCCCTCGAGCAGGTTCGGGATGGGCTGTTCTGTTACGGCCTTCGCCAGCCGGGCACGCTGCCCCACTTCACGCTCAGCTACGTGCTGGTGGATGCCCGCGGCGGCGTGCACCTCATCGACACGGGGTGGGATACCGACGAGAACTGGGCCGGGCTCGGGGAAGTTCTCGGCACGCTGGAGCGTTCGCTGTCGGATGTCTCGTCGGTGACGGTCACGCACCTTCACCCCGACCATCTGGGGATGGCGGCGAGGATCAGGGCAGCGACCGGAGCTCCCGTCGCCCTGCACCGGATCGAGCAGGACGGCATCGACGAGTTGTCCGCTCCGCTGGCCGACGAGGAGGTTCTCGCACGGCTCGCCGGTTGGGGTGTGCCGGATGACCGTCGGGCGGAGTTGCTGCAGGCAGCCCACTTGCGCAGCCGCTGGCCGTCGTTCACGGCCGACCGGTTGCTGGAGGATGGCGAGCTTCTGGATATTCCGGGCCGCGCCGTGCGCGCGGTACACACGCCGGGCCACACCGCGGGGCATCTCGCGTTCGTCGACGACGAATGGGACGTGGTGTTCCTCGGCGACCTGCTGTTGCCGAACCAGTTCCCCGGCATCGGTTTGGGCGGCACGCCGGACGGCAGCCCGATCGACCACTACCTCGCTTCGCTTGCCGTCGTCTCCGAATTGGATGCCTTCGAGGCGTTGCCCGGCCACGGATACCGGTTCACGGGGATCGCACAGCGCAGTGCGGAAACGGCGTCGCACCACGAGAACCGCACGAGCGAGGTCGCGGCGTTGCGCGATCCAAGTTCCACCGTGTGGGATGTTGCATCGCAACTCACCTGGACGGCCGGGTGGAGCAATCTATCGGGGTTGCCGTTGCTTTCGGCGCTGTCGCAAACCTCGTTGCACGAGGAGCGCGCCGCCCGATGGATCTAGGAGGCGAGGACCTCGTCGAGAACGCTGGATGCCTTCTCTTCGTCGGTTTTCTCGGCCAACGCGAGCTCGGAGATGAGAATCTGACGGGCTTTCGCGAGCATCCGCTTCTCGCCGGCGGAAAGGCCGCGGTCCTGGTCGCGGCGCCACAGGTCGCGAACGACTTCGGAAACCTTGATGACGTCGCCGGAGGCGAGCTTCTCGAGGTTCGCCTTGTACCGGCGTGACCAGTTGGTGGGCTCCTCCGTGAACGGTGCGCGCAGGACTTCGAAAACCTTGTCGAGGCCTTCGCGCCCGATGACATCCCGGACGCCGACGAGGTCGACGTTCTCGGCGGGAACTTCGATGGTGAGGTCGCCCTGAGTGACGTTGAGTTTCAGATAGAGCTTCTCTTCACCTCGAACGGTGCGCTTCTTGACCTCTGTGATGGTTGCTGCCCCGTGATGGGGGTAAACGACAGTCTCGCCGACTTCGAAAAGCATTGAATAGGCTCCATTCCGCGACCAAAAGTTTACCACAGGGGGCTGAGCGGCCGGATGGCCAATCCTCGCCCCGGGGGCCGCGGGCGCTAGGCTAAACTCGCAACAGAGTCCGTGGGTCGCATACCCCGCGGACGGCACCGATTTTCACACTCGGAGGAACCTGTGAGAGCACGTCTGGCCGCGAGCGCCGCCCTCGTCGCCCTGTTGGCCATCGGCACGACGGGCTGCACCTTCATCACCGACCAGGCGACGACGACGAAATACGACGCGAGCGACGGCATCAGTGCGACCATCGGCGACATCCAGCTCGAAAACACGGCCCTCGTGACCGCGGACGGCAAAACCGCCAGCCTCCTCATCAACGTCGTCAACCATTCCGCGTACGGCGTCGACGTGAACGTGCAGTACGAGAACGCCGACAAGACGAAAGTCAACGACAGCGTCTTCGTGAACGCGAACTCCGTGAAAAGCCTCGGCGGGCCCGACGCCGGCAAGCTCGTCCTGAGCGGAATCGCCGCGCCGGCGGGAAGCCTGTTCCCGGTGTTCTTCCAATACGGCGACGTCACGGGCAAACAAATGTGGCTCCCCGTGCTCGCACCTAACGGCGAGTACGCGAGCCTCGCGCCGGAGAGCACCCCCGCGCCGTAGGCCTCACTCCTCGAACCGGTACCCGAGCCCCCGCACCGTCACGAGCATCACCGGATTCGCCGGATCGAGTTCGATGCGTCCGCGGATGCGTTTCACGTGCACATCCAGCGTCTTCGTGTCGCCCACATAGTCGGCCCCCCACACCCGCTCGATCAACTGGCCGCGCGTCAGCACCCGACCGGCATTGCGCAGAAAAAACTCCAGCAGTTCGTACTCTTTGAGCGGCATAGGCACCTGGGCGCCGCGAACGGCAACCGAATGCCTCTCCACATCCATCTCGACATCGCCTCGGGTGAGCACCGCATCCGCACCCTCGCCGACATCGAGTTGGCGTCGAAGCACAGCGCGGATACGGGCCAGCAGTTCCCGCGACGAATACGGCTTCGTCATGTAATCGTCGGCACCCAGTTCCAGGCCCACCACGATGTCACTCTCACTGTCCTTCGCCGTGAGCATGATGATCGGGACGCTCGACTTCGCCCTCACCTGCCGGCACACCTCAGTTCCCGGGAACCCGGGAAGCATGAGATCCAGCAGGACCAGATCCGGGGACTCCCGATCGAACGCGGCGATCGCGCCGGGACCGTCCTTCGCGATCGTCGTTCGGTACCCCTCGCGCTGCAGAAGGAAGGCAAGGGGCTCGCTGAGCGACCGCTCATCCTCGACGATCAGAATATGGGTCACGCAATCTCACCCAACGACGCCGACGTGGCATGGCTCGCCTCAGGCAGCCGGATCGTGAACGTCGACCCGTACCCGTGCTGGGACCACACCCGAACGTCCCCTCCGTGATTCTGGACCACGTGTTTCACAATGCTCAACCCCAACCCGGTTCCGCCGGTGTGCCGCGACCGGGCCGGGTCGATCCGGTAGAACCGCTCGAAAACGCGATCCAGCTCCTCCGGCGGGATGCCAATTCCCTGATCGGTGACCGCAATCTCCACAATCCCGTCGACGCTGCTCACGCCAATCCCCACGCGCGACCCCTTCGACGAATACACGATCGCATTCGAAATGAGGTTGTGCACGGCCACCACGAGAAGCGACTCGTCGCCGAAAACCTGGATCCCGGCATCCCCGCCGCTGGCCATCGTCACATTGCGCGCCTCGGCGACCACCCGGTTCTGGTCGATTGCCGCAGCGACGACGTGATCGATCTCCACGGTCTCCGGTTTGCTCAGCGCATCCGCGGCCTGCAACCGCGACAACTCGATGATCTCCTGGGTGATCCTCGCCAGCCGGTCCGACTCCTTCGTCAGCCGCTTCGCGAAACGCTTCACCTGGTCCGGCTCCTTCGCCGCCGCCTGCAGCGCCTCAGCGAGAAGGCTCACCGCGCCAATGGGCGTCTTCAGCTCGTGGCTGATGTTGGCGACGAAGTCGCGGCGGACAGCATCCAGTTTGTAACCCTCCGTGCGGTCCTCCGCGAGCAACAGCACATACCGCGAACCGAGCCTCGCAGCGCGAACGAACAGGTAGATGTTCGCATCACCCAGCGGGCCGCGCGGAAGCTCAAGCTCCTCGCTGACCGACTCCCCGGTCTTGCGCACCCGATCCACGATCGCCACCAGTTCCGGATGCACGAGAGCCTGGTTCCACACCAACCCGAACGCGAGGGCGCCCGGGCTCGCCTTCACCACGTTGTTCGACGGGTCGAGAACCACCCCGCCCGAATCCAGCGCATCGATGACCTGATCGACGCCATCCGGCACCGAAGGGGAGACCACCTTGACCGCTCGATCACCGCGACGCGCAGCAAGGTAGACGATGGTGACGATTCCCGCCCCGACAACGACACCGAACGCGAGTGCGGCGGGCACCAGCCAGGTGGAGTCCATAGCGACTAGATTAGTTACTTCCTCGTGGAGAAGTGACCGACGGGTGCCAGCGGGCAGTGAAACAGCCGAACGTTCACGTTGTGGTCACCAGTTGTTAACCTCGGGGAGTGAGGATGACGGCATCCGATAGCGAACCGCAGGAAAGGATCGACAATGCGCGAAGTGTTCCAGCAGGAGTTGCGCGAGGTGCAGGACCGCCTCGTCGACATCGCCGCTCTCGTGCAAAAGTCGATCGAGAACGCGGTGAGCGCGTTCAACGAGTCGAACGTGACACTTGCCGAAACTGTCATCGCCGACGACGACAAAATCGATGAACTCACGGTCAGCCTCGACGAACTGGCGATCAACATCCTCGCCAGACAGCAACCCGTAGCGCGCGACCTGCGCATCGTCGTGAGCGCCCTGCGGATCTCCGCATCCCTCGAACGGATGGGCGACATGAGCGAACACATCGCCCAACTGGCCCGATACCGTTTCCCGGAAAAGGTCGTCCCGAAGACGCTGCGGTCAACGTTCGCCGAAATGGGGCGCCTCGACGTGGAGGTGGCCAGGAAGCTCACCCTGCTGCTCGAAACCGAGGATGTGCGCATCGCGGAGGAGATCCGCAACGACGACGACCGCATCGACGAACTGCACCTGAGCGTGTTCGAGAAGGTCCTCAGCGAGTCGTGGAAGGGCGGAGCCGAAGACACCGTGGACGCCACCCTCGCATCCCGATACCACGAACGTTTCGCCGACCACGCGGTGTCGATCGCGAAAAAGGTCCAGTACCTGGCGACGGGCGACTGGCAGGTTAGCTACCCCGCCTCCTGATGACATCCCGCGCGAGACCCGCCACGGGCTCGCCCCCGTTGCGACGGGTGCTCGCCGCGACCGTGACCCCGCTGGCATCGATTCTCGGATCAGGGCTGCTCATCATCATCCCGATCCTGGAACGCACCCTCGGGGCTCTCGCCCTCGTCGGCGCCATCGGCATCAGCGTGCTCGCCTGGTTCGTCGGCACGGTGATCCGCCACAACGTCACCGCCGTCGAAACCGCGGAGGAGGAAGGCACCCTCGACGCGGCGACCGCCCTCATCAACCGGGTCGGCGACGCCGTGATCGTCGTCGCGTACGTGATCTCGGTGGCGCTGTACCTGAGGATCATGGCCCAGTACATCGTGGGGTTCTTCGAATCCGGCGGCGACACCGTGCTGGAGTCCGTGATTGCGGGCGCCGCCGTCGTGCTCATCGTCGCGATCGGTTCGTTCCGCGGATTCCGGGGTCTCGACCGCCTGGACCGGTACTCGCTGACCACCGTGCTCGCCCTCACTGCGGTCCTCGTGGTCGCGCTCCTGGTCCACGATGCTGGCTTGATCGGCGAAGGCAGTTTGACTCTGCCGCCGATCCCGGACACCGATCCGTGGATGATCCTTTTGATTTTGGGCGGCACCGTGATCACCGTGCAGGGTTTCGAAACCGTGCGCTTCCTGAAGAGCCACTACGACGCGCGAACCAGAATCCGCGCGTCGAGGGTCGCTCAACTGGTCGCCGCGGGAATCTATGTGGCCTTCGTGATCGTCGCAACCCCGGTGATGGGGCTCGGCACCGCCGCGGGCGCGGATGACACGCTGCTGACGATCACGGCCCGCGCAGCACCCTGGCTAATCCTGCCGCTCGTGCTTTCCGCCATCCTGAGCCAGTTCAGCGCGGCCATCGCCGACGTTTCTGCCGCGGACGGCAACCTGCGCGGCTTCGGTCACTGGTTTTCCGGTCCGCGGCCCTACCTCATCACCGGGGTGCTGGCGATCGCCCTCATCAGCACGCTGCCGCTGCTCGTGCTCGTCACGGTCGCCTCTCGCGCCTTCGCCGCGTACTACGCGATCGAAGCGGTCATCGCCCACCGCACCTCGGCGGGTTGGTGGCGAAAGGTCGGATTCGGCATCATCGCCGTGCTCATGGCGGCGATCACCCTGTTCGCTCTCCCCGCGAGTTGACTTGCGTCACACACGCTCCTGAATGATGAAAGTGAGCGGTGGGGGTGCGGTTAACCTTTGGCGGCGTTCACGGCGGCGATCAGCTGGTCCGGGCCGGGAAGGCTCGACTGCTGCTTGCCGTTGATGAAGAGCGTCGGAGTGCCGGTGACGCCAGCATCGCGGGACGCAGCCGTGTTGGAGGTGATCCAGTCCGTATAGCGCGCATCCGTGATGCACGCCACCGTGTCCTTGTCGGTGATGCCCATCGAGCCGGCGAAGGCAACGAAGTCCTTCGCCCCCCAACCGTCAGACGTCTGGCTGTGGTTCGCGAACAACGCCGTGTGGAAGTCCGGCCACTTTTGCGCATTATTCTCGGCAACGCACGCCGCAGCAGAACCTGCGGCGAGCCCGTACCCGGTGACGATCTTGATCGGATGGAAGTTCACGATCGCATCGCCGCTGGCGACGAGCTTCAAGAGGGTCGGCCCGACGGCCGCCTCGTAGTCTGCGCAGTGCGGGCAGGAATAGTCCTCGTACAGATCGATCGTGACCGGCGCGCCCGCCATCCCCACCGTCACGGCAGTGCCGCTGATACCGAACGGGATGTTCGGCGTGCCCTGCAGTGAAATCGTCCCGCTCGCGGTGGGCGGCGCGGACGGCGTGCGGGAGCTTTGAGCCCAGAGGATGCCTCCGACGACCGCCGCGACGACCACGATGATCCCGACGGCGATACCGGACTGGATCAGAATCGTCTTGCGCTTTTCCACGCGCTGCTGCTCACGACGCTGCTGATTCGCTTTCTCCCGGATTTCGAGGATGCGGTTGGAGTCTTTCCTGGCCACGTTGTCACGCCCGTTCTGTTGGGTGGTTGAGGTCGGATGATTCAGTGCTTGCCCTGCGCGGCCACCGCGGCTGCACCCTCGGCGGCAGCATTCGGGTCGAGGTAGCGGGACGGCTCCGCCGGCATGAAATCGTCGCCCAGTTCGTAGACGAGGGGAATCCCGGTCGGAATGTTCAGTTCGGCGATCGCGTCATCGGAAATGCCGTCGAGGTGCTTCACGAGCGCGCGCAGCGAGTTTCCGTGGGCTGTCACCAGCACCGTTTTCCCCTCGGCGAGCACCGGAGTGATGTCGGAATACCAATAGGGCAGCATCCGCGCAATCACGTCCTTGAGGCATTCCGTGCGCGGAAGCTCCGCACCGAGCCCGGCATAGCGCGGGTCATTCGCCTGGGAGAATTCGCTGTCATCCTCCAGCGGCGGCGGCGCAATGTCGAAGGAGCGGCGCCACGTCATGAACTGGTCTTCGCCGAACTCGGCGAGTGTCTCCGGTTTGCTCTTTCCCTGCAGCGCACCGTAGTGGCGCTCGTTCAGGCGCCAGCTGCGTTGCACCGGAATCCAGTCGCGATCCGCGGTCTTCAGCGTCTCGTTCGCGGTGTGGATCGCCCGCTTGAGCAGGCTCGTGAACTGTACGTCGGGGAGAAGTCCGGATGCGGCGAGCAGCTCCCCCGCGTTGCGTGCCTCCTGCCACCCCAGCTCGGTGAGCGGCACATCCACCCATCCGGTGAACAGGTTCTTCTCGTTCCACTCGGACTGCCCGTGCCGAAGGAGGATGAGGGAGTACGTCATGCCGCCAGTTTACCGGGGGCAGGCTGGGGCCCTAATTCAGTCAGCGCCCGCACAGGTAGGCGTCACGCAACAGAAACGCCACTGGTACCGACTTTCATCACACCCTTTTGTCGCCAATCCGTTACATGTAACATTAGCCGTATGACTGTCAGAGACCGAGTGGAAGCACATCGCGAGCGGATGCGCGCGCAAGGACTACGGCTCGTACAAGTGTGGGTTCCGGACGTGCGATCAAAGCGGTTTGCTGCCGAAGCTGCGAGACAGTCGACTACCGTTGGGGTAGCCGACCGGCACTCCGATGACCAGGAGTTCGTCGAGGCCATAGCGGCTGAGTGGGACGAGTGAAGCGCGGCGAGATTTGGTGGGTGGCAGGGGGTGTGTACGCCTCCAAGCCCAGGCCGGCGCTGATCATCCAGGATGACCGATTCCACGGAACACAATCGGTCACCGTGTGCCCGTTCACCACGACCGTCGTTGACGCCCCGCTTCTGCGATATCCGGTTCAGTCAGAGGAATCGAACGGATTGGAATCCGACAGCTACGTGATGATCGACAAAGTGACGACTGTGCGCCGCTCCAACGTCATCCGGCATGCGGGCCGATTGAGTTCCAAACAGCTCACGGAAGTCGAGCGCCTCCTGTTGGTGATTCTCGGACTTGCGGACTAATCGCACGCGACGGATGCGGGACACGGGCCGATTCGCTTCACGTGACTGGCGCTGGCACAGACGTCATTCACCTGGCTGACGAGACGCGCTCGTGCCCCCGCTGGTCGCGGGTCTTCGCCGAGAAGGGCGATAGCGCTCCGAATCCGCTCACGATCCTGATGAGCAATGTGCTTCAGCGCGCGGACCGCTGCCGGACGCACTGTTCAAGGCTCACAACCACCGCGGCTCGCTGTCCGCGGCGTTCGATGAAAACTGCGCCGCTCTTCGAGCGGGTGATGACATCGGATAGGTGCTTGCGAGCGTCGGCAACACTAAGAGTGGCCATGTCTAAGTTGCACATTTTGACCCGTCAAATGTACAACTCGGCTATCGAAGCCGGGGCAACCGCGGGACGCCCGCGACGGCGCCTGCGGTGGGCGGGACGATAATCTCCTGTGCTGCCGAGACCACTACGCCGTCCACCGGTATGGTGAGCACCGCATCCGGGTCGGTCATGCGCTTGACAACCGCGAGCGCGATCGGGCCCAACTGGAAGTGGCGTGCAGCGCTCGTCACTCGGCCGACGACCTTATCTTCGAACTGAACCTCGTCACCACTGGCAGGAAGCACGCCCTCGGAACCGTCCAGGTGAAGCAAGACGAGGCGGCGCGGCGGGTGCCCGAGGTTGTGAACTTTCGCCACCGTCTCCTGTCCGCGGTAGCAGCCTTTCGTCAGATGCACGGCGGAACGCAGCAGGTCCAGTTCGTGGGGGATCGTCTTTTCGTCCACTTCGGTGCCGAAACGTGGCCGCCAGGCCGCGATGCGCAACGCTTCGAGTGCGAGCAGGCCAGCGTGAGGGAGCCCGGATGCCTCGCCCAGACTCGAGCGCTCCACGAGCAGTTCGAGGTAGCGCCATTCGGCCGCCGGATGCCGCTCGGTCGTCGCGTACTGATATCCGCCCGTGGCCACGGCCGACCAGGGGTCCCGCCACACGAGCGGGACGCCGTTGGGGGCCGCCGCGTCCACGAGCGGTGCCGCAAACATCCCGAGCGTGGCATAGTCGGCGCTGCGGTCGGCTACCTCGACCCTCAGCATGAATCGCATCGAGTCAAGCCACCGTGCGAGCGATTCAGTTTCGCTGCCCTCGACGAGCAGCCACGCAGCGACCCCATCGTCGACCACGCGGATGTCGTGCTCGATTCGGCCGGTCTGCCCGAGCAGCAGCAGCTCCGCGGAGTCGCCCGGCGCCATCCCTGACACCCGCTGGCTGGACACCGAGTCGAGCCAGGTGAGGCGATCCGGACCGGTCACCGTGATCACGCCGCGATGCGACAGGTCCACGATGGCTTTGCCCGCTGCGAGATCCCGTTGTTCGACGAGCGGATTGCCGTAGTGTGCGGCGACTCCCGCGTCGAGACCGGACCCCTCCACGGCGCCCGCCACATCAAGAAACTCAGTCGACACGGGCAAGCCTCCCCGACGCGTGGGACGTAAGCGGGCGGCCGAGCGCGGCCAGATCCCACGCCCACAGCAGGTGCTCGTCGACGAGCCCGTACATGCGCGTCGACGCGGTGTGCTCCTTCGCGCTCGCCGACCGCATCACGGCATCCGTTGCGAGGTCGATGCGCGCGGACTTCACCTGGCCGAGGTACAGCTCGCTCACCCCGCCCGGATGCAGGATGGACACTTCCAGATCGAATCCGCCATTCGCATTGCGCAGCGTTTCCACGGCCTCCGCATTCCGGTACGCCGGTTCACCGACACCGGCCAACAGCCCCGGACCCGGGTCGGCGTCCGTCGCGGGTCGGGCGAGGCGCCAGAATCCGACCTCCGTCATGAGCGGTGACGGAAGCGGCTCATCGCCGTCGGAATCGAGCAGCCAGGTGTAGGAGCTGTAGTTGAGGTGGGGCAGGCCGTCGTGGCTGAAGCTCACGCGCTGGCCGAACTCGTAGTTGCGCACCCCGTCGCCCACCGGGTAGTTGAGAACGCCCGAACCCTCCCACACCCCGAGGAGCCAGAACAGCGGGGCAAGCTCAGAGGGGAGGTCGTCCGGCACCTGCAGCATGGCTGCGCTGCCTAGCGCTGGCCGCGAAACAGGTTGTAGAGCACGACGACGGACACGTACGCGATGGCCAGCGTCGCAAGCCCGAGAAGGCCGACAAACGTAAGCTCCAGCGCGAGTTCCATGGGTCAATCCTATCCGCTTGTCACGGCGAGGAGGGCAAGCACCCCGGTCGCGCATCCGAGAATCACGAGCGCGCCACCCACCGACGCCATCACGCGATTCACGAAGCCCTCCCGCGTCAGGGTGGAAAGCTGGATGGCGAACGTGGCGATCACGGCGATGGCAAGCGCAATCGGCAACCAGACGAGGTAGCCATCTCCGGGTGTGACCACGCCGATGACGACGGCCGCAACGACGGCGAGAACCCACACGGGCACGACGGTGCCCACCTCGAGGTCCCGGATGTGGTTGTCGGTCGTCACAGTCTCATCCTGCCCTATCCGGCCCGCCAATAGACTGTGATCGTTCGAAACGGGAGGATCCTGTGGCACAGCTGTTGATTCTCACCCCCGACGGGGCGAACGACGTGCTGCCCGCGCTCTCGCTCCTGATGCATCAGGTCAGGACCATCCCCGCCGAACCCGCCCAGCTCGTGAATGCGCCCAGTTGCGACGTGATCTTCCTGGACGCGCGCGTCGACCTTGCCGGGGCGAAGTCGCTGTGCAAGATTCTGAACGCGACGGGCCTTTCCGTCCCCTTGCTGCTCGTCGTGACGGAGGGCGGGCTCGCCGCCGTCAGCGCGGAGTGGGGCGCCGACGACCTCGTGCTCGCGACGGCAGGGCCCGCGGAGGTGGATGCCCGCATCCGGTTCGCGATCGGGCGCAAGTCGGAAAAGGGCGCGAGTTCGAAGATCAGCGCGAGCGGCGTCGTGATCGACGAGGCAAGCTACTCGGCGAAAGTGCGCGGCAAGGCGCTCGACCTCACCTACAAGGAATTCGAGCTGCTGCGGTTCCTCGCCCTCCACCCGAGCCGGGTGTTCACCCGCGAGCAGCTGCTCAGCGAGGTGTGGGGCTACGACTATTACGGCGGCAGCAGAACCGTCGACGTCCACGTGCGGCGCCTGCGCGCCAAACTCGGAGATCAGGAGTCCATCATCGGCACCGTGCGCAACGTCGGATACCGGTTCAACGTGTACGACGAGGATGAGAGCGATCGTGTCGCCGAGTCCGTCCAGTCCTGAGGCCCTGACCGGGCTGATCGGGCGGGCGCGCGCGGCGGACGGCCAGCCGCCGTTCTCCGACCAGTCGCTCGTGGAGGCCGGTCGGGGCGAACGGGCGCTTCTGGTGAGCGAGTCGGGGTCCGTGCTTGTCGGCGCGGCGATCGTCGGGCCGGATGAATTCGAGCTCGTCATCGACCCGGATGCCCGCGGCGCAGGGGAGGGTGCGGCGCTTGTCTCGCGGGTTCTTGCCGAGCATCCGGCGGCGACGTTCGCGTGGGCGCACGGCGATCATCCGGCGTCGCGGGCGCTCGCCGCGCGGTTCGGGTTCGAGCCGGTGCGGACGCTGCTGCAGCTGCGTGCCGAAGTTCCGCTCCCTGAGGAGGCCGGAGGCCGTCTCGAAGGGAAAGCCCAATTGTCAGGTTCCCTTCGAGACGCGCTCCGCGCTCCTCAGGGAGCGGACAGGGACTCGCTCCCTGAGGAGCGCGCGCCGCGCGCGTCTCGAAGGGAGCACCCTCAGGCAACAGTCCCGTTCCGCCCTGGAGTCGACGACGCCGCCTGGCTTGCCCTCAACGCGCGCGCGTTCGCCGCGCATCCGGAGCAGGGCGGCCTCACCCAACGCGACCTCGACGACCGCAAAGCTGAGCCCTGGTTCGATCCCGGCGACTTCCACATCCTGCGCGACGGTGAGCACATGATCGGATTCTGCTGGCTCAAAGTGGAGGAAGCCGACGGCCACGAGCAGGTTGGCGAGTTCTACGCTGTCGGCATCGACCCCGACCGTCAGGGCGAAGGCCTGGGGCGCGTACTCATGGACGCCGGTTTCGCCCGCCTCGCCGAGCGCGGCATCCGCACGGCCGCACTGTACGTCGAAGCCGACAACGAGCCCGCCCTTGCCCTTTACCGCCGCTACGGATTCGCCCAACACACGATCGATGTGCGGTACCTGCGGGCGTCGCAATGAGCGTTGAACGAACACCTGGTGCAATGATCTACTAATGGATGCGGAGAGTTACCTCGACGACACCGGGCTCGCCACGGACAGTCTCGATGACGACTACGACTCGACCTGGGTCGACGACGGCACCCTGCCAACCGACCGGTTCCTCGACCGCGAGCTCAGCTGGCTCGCCTTCAACCAGCGCGTGCTCGAACTCGCCGAGGACGAAACGGTTCCGCTCCTCGAACGCGTCAACTTCCTCGCCATCTTCGCGAACAACCTGGACGAGTTCTTCATGGTGCGCGTCGCCGGGTTGAAACGGCGCATCATGACGGGGCTCGCCGTGCCCACCAACGTCGGCACCGAACCGCTCGACGCGCTCGCCGCCATCAGCGAGCAGGCGCACATCCTGCAGGCCCGCCATGCCGCCGCGTTCCGCGACCTCGTGAAACCCGCCCTCGACGAGGCGGGGATCCACATCGAAACCTGGGCCGACCTCGACGACGCCGACCGGGAACGCATCGACGAAATCTTCTCCACCCGAATCTTCCCGGTGCTCATGCCGCTCGCCGTCGACCCCGCGCACCCGTTCCCCTACATTTCGGGGCTCTCCCTCAACCTCTCCATCCGGGTGCGCCACCCAAAGACCGGCAAAGAAGAATTCGCGAGGCTGAAGGTGCCACCCGTGCTGCCCCGCTTCGTGCAGCTTCCGGATGACGAACGCGGCCTGCTGCGTTTCATCCCGCTCGAAGACCTCGTCTCGAACCACCTTGAGGAACTGTTCCCCGGGATGGAGATCCTCGAACACCAGGAGTTCCGCGTCACGCGCAACGAGGACTTCGAGATCGAAGAAGACGAGACCGAGAACCTCATCCAGTCGCTGGAGCGCGAACTGCTCCGCCGCCGCTTCGGGCCGCCCATCCGCCTCGAAATCACCGACGACATGGACGAGCGCACCCTCGAACTGCTCGTGCGCGAACTCGGCATCACCGAGCAGGAGGTGTACCGGCTCCCGGCACCGCTGGATCTCGGCGGACTGTTCGAGGTGTTCCGCATCGAACGCCCGGCGCTCAAGTACCGCAAACACGTGCCCACCACGAGCGTGGCGCTTATGCCGAGTGAACCGAACGCCGAATCCGACATGTTCGCCTCGATCGCCCGTCAGGACATCCTGCTGCACCACCCGTACGAATCCTTCGCCACGAGCGTGCAGGCCTTCCTCGAGCAGGCCGCCCGCGACCCGAACGTGCTCGCCATCAAGCAGACCCTCTACCGCACGAGCGGCGACAGCCCGATCGTGGAAGCGCTCATCAACGCCGCGGAGGAAGGCAAAGCCGTGCTCGCGATCGTCGAGCTCAAGGCGCGATTCGACGAAACGGCGAACATCAACTGGGCGCGCAAGCTGGAAAAGGCCGGAGTGCACGTCGTCTACGGCCTCGTCGGGCTGAAGACGCACTGCAAGCTCGCCCTCGTCGTGCGCGAAGAGGACGGCGAGCTGAAGCATTACAGCCACATCGGCACCGGAAACTACAACCCCAAGACGAGCCGCGTGTACGAAGACCTCGGCATCCTCACGGCGGATGACCAGGTCGGCAAAGACCTCACCCGACTGTTCAACGAACTCTCCGGCTACGCGATCGAGAAGAAATTCAAACGACTGCTCGTCGCCCCCATGCACCTGCGCAAGGGGCTGCTGAAGCGCATCCGAACGGAAACCCAGAACGCGGCCCAGGGCCTGCCGAGCGGCATCCGGATCAAAGTGAACTCCATCGTCGACGAGGCGATCATCGACGCGCTGTACCGGGCCAGCCAGGCCGGGGTGCCCATCGATTTGTGGGTGCGCGGAATCTGCAGCGTGCGGCCCGGCGTCGAAGGACTGAGCGAAAACATCCGGGTGCGCTCCATCGTGGGCCGCTACCTGGAACACTCTCGGATCTTTTCCTTCGTGAACGACGGCGACCCACAGGTGTTCATCGGCAGTGCCGACATCATGCACCGCAACCTCGACCGCCGGATCGAAACGCTCGTCCGCCTCACCTCCCCAGCCCAATTGACCGAAATCGGATGGCTGTTCGACCTCGCCATGTCGGAAAAAACCGCGTCGTGGTGGCTCGATTCGACAGGGGAATGGACTCGCTACAGCGTCACAAAAACCGGAGGGCACCTGCAGGACCTGCAGGATGTGATCATGCGAAGGATCTCGAACCGCAAACGGAGTGGAGTCAGGTGAGCGCGAATCCGAAGGATCCGACCGTGATCGCTGCCGGCGCGGTGTGCTGGCGGTCGGTGAAGGGGAAAATCGAAATCCTGCTCGTGCATCGCGGGGATCGGTCAGACGTTTCGCTCCCCAAAGGGAAAGTCGACCCAGGGGAAACTCTGCCGCAAACCGCCGTCCGCGAGATCGAGGAGGAGACCGGCATCCGGGTCGCCCTCGGCATTCCCCTCGGCTCGATCGACTACGCGCTCAACGGGGGTCGGGACAAGACTGTGCACTACTGGGCCAGCGAGGTGAAGGATGACGCCCTTGCCGCCTCCACGTTCACACCGAACCAGGAGATCGCGGCACTGGACTGGCTCCCGATCGACAAAGCGCGCAAGGCGCTGAGTTATGAGCGCGACAGGGAAGTGATTGACCGGTTCACGGAACTCGTCGACGCGGGAACCTTGCGGACTTTCGCCATCATCGTGGTCCGACACGGTAAAGCCGTTCCCCCAGGAAACTGGGACGGCCCCGACTCGACGCGCCCCCTCCTGCACCGCGGACTTATCCAGGCCACAACGATCGCCCCGGCAATCGCGGCATTCCACCCATCCAAACTGGTGAGCAGCACGGCCGCACGCTGCAGGGCGACTCTGGAACCGCTGTCCGCGCTTACCGATCTGCCCGTCACGGTGACTCCAGACATCAGCCAGGACGCCTACGAGCGTGGCACGAACAAGGTGGGCAAGACCGTGCGTCGCAGGCTGAGGAAGAAGTCGACAGTGGTCCTCTGCAGCCACGGACCGGTAATCCCCGAGATCGTGGGAGCAGTCGCAATCGAAACCGAAACAGACCCGAGTAGCGCGCTGCGGCATGCCGCCGCGCTGTCGACGGGAGCGTTCAGCGTGCTGCATGTCTCCCTTGATCGGCCGGACGCCGAGATCGTGGCAGTAGAAATACACTCCCCCAAGTCGGAAGCCTGAGAGACCCGACTCTTTCGAAGCTGTTAACCTCGCGTTCACCGTTAGGGCGCATGCTCGTTAACCGTGCATTCCTAGCATCTTGTGTGGGGCCAGCACCGGCCCAGCACCTCGAACCCCTGAAGGGAACAGAACACAGTGAAGATAGCTCGCTCAGGCGCTCTTGTCGCCATTGCTCTCGCGGGAGCCCTCGCGCTCTCATCGTGCGCAGCCAACGAAACTACGCCTCCCCTTGGCAGCAGCGCCAGCCCCCTCACCGGCACGCTCAATGGCATTGGATCATCGGCTCAGGCCAACGCACAGACCGCGTGGGCTGCTGGCTTCCAAACCGCCAACTCCGCCGTCACCGTCAACTACGACTCGCAGGGTTCGGGCGCAGGACGCAAGGCGTTCATCGCCGGCTCCGCCGACTTCGCCGGTTCCGATGCTGCGCTCAGTTCCGACGAACTTGCAGGCAAATTCGTCGGCTGCGCCGCAGACAGCAAGGCGATCGACCTTCCGATTTACATTTCGCCGATCGGTGTCGTGTACAACGTGCCCGGCGTCACCGACCTCAAGCTCGACGCGCCGACCATCGCGGGCATCTTCAAGGGCACCATCACGAAGTGGGACGACCCAGCCATCGCTGCGCAGAACGCGGGAACCACCCTGCCGTCCGCCACGATCGTGGTCGTCCACCGCTCTGACGACTCTGGCACGACGGAGAACTTTACCGACTACCTCGCGACCGTTGCCCCAGATGCATGGGGTGTTCCGACGAGCCAGACCTGGCCGTTCAAGGTCGGTGACGCGGCAAAGGGTAACCAGGGCGTCGTGAGCGCAGTCACAAGCGCACAGAACAGCATCGGCTACGCGGACCAGTCCGCTGCCGGCTCGCTGTCGATCGCGCAACTCAAGGTCGGCGGCACCTACGAGGCCATCACGACCGAGGGTGCCGCTGCCGTCGTCGGGGCGTCGCCGCTCGCGACCGGTCGCCCGGCAAATGACCTTGCTATCACGATTGACCGAAAGAGCGCTGTCGCGGGCGGCTGGCCCATCGCGCTCGTGAGCTACATGATCGTGTGCCAGACCTACGCGGATGCTGCACGCGCGACCCTCGTGAAGGCCTACGCCACCTACGTCGCGAGCGCAGAAGGCCAGGCAGCTGGCGCGGCTCAGGCAAAGTCGGCTCCGATCTCGAGCGAACTGGCCGCCAAGGTCGTCGCATCAATCGCTACCATAAAGTAGCGCCTGTGCACGAGCTGGCTTGGGCTGTGACTCTGCAGCCCAAGCCAGTGTGCTGAAACCATTAAGTCACCGTCACGAATCCGGCAGGAATTCCACATGAGCACCGACAAGATCGGCATCATCAGGACGAAGGTTCGCGCCGGTGACCGCGTCTTCTCGACGAGCACCCTGTTGGCTGGTTCGGTCATCCTTGTCGTGCTCGCCGCGGTCGCGATCTTTCTGTTCGTGCAGAGTATGCCAGCTCTCGTCGCCCCACCGGGGACACTGCCGCACGGAGCACCCAGCTTCTGGTCCTACGTCTTCCCCTTCGTATTCGGCACCGTCTGGGCCGCAGCGATCGCCCTCCTCTTCGCGATTCCGATTTCGATCGGTGTAGCTCTTTTCATCTCGCATTACGCCCCGCGACGCATCGCCCAGCTGCTTGGCTACATCGTCGATCTGCTCGCTGCGGTGCCATCAGTCGTCTTTGGACTTTGGGGCATCGGAGTGCTCGCCCCCACCCTGCAGCCGCTGTACAAATGGCTTAACCTGAATCTCGGCTGGATCCCGTTCTTCGGTGGTCAGGTGTCGGGAACCGGGCGAACGATCCTCACGGTCGGCATCGTGCTCGCAGTCATGGTGCTGCCCATCATGACCGCGGTGTGCCGCGAAATTTTCCTGCAAACTCCTCGGCTCTACGAGGAAGCCGCGCTCGCCCTCGGCGCCACTCGCTGGGAGATGATCCGCATCGCAGTGCTCCCGTTCGCCCGCCCCGGCATCATCTCCGCTGCGATGCTTGGCCTCGGCCGCGCACTCGGAGAGACCCTCGCTGTCGCCATGGTGCTCTCTCCAGCGGCCGTCGTCACGTTCTTTCTGCTCACGAGCCGCAATCCCAACACGATCGCTGGCAACATTGCGCTCCAGTTTCCCGAAGCGAGCGGCATCGGAGTCAACACGCTCATCGCCTCTGGACTCGTGCTGTTCGTCATCACTTTCATTGTCAACGCGATTGCTCGTTTCGCTGTTAATCGACGCAAAGAATTCTCGGGGGCCAACTGATGACCGCCACCGTGACGAGCGCACTACCCAATTCGCTCACGGCCGGCAAGCTGCCACGGGGCACCGCGTGGATCGTGCTCGCATCGAGCTGGCTTCTTATCGGCATCGTGTTCTGGCTCGTCAACCTCGCGGATGGCTCGAACGAATTCAACCTCGTCGGGACTGTGTTCTTCGGGACAGTGCTGTTCGATATTGCAATCTATGTCTTGTCCTGGCTCGTCGAGGGATCTCGTCGCGCCAAAGACCGACTAGTCACCGCTTTGATCGCGACCACGTTCGTCGTCGCTGTGCTACCGCTGGTCTCCCTCATCGACACTGTAGTAATCAACGGGCTTCCCGGAATACTCAAGCCCTCGTTCTTCACCGAGTCAATGCGCAACGTGCTCGGCCCCGGCGGAGGCGCCCTACACGCCGTCATCGGCACTCTCGAGATCACGATGGCCGCGACCATCATTTCAGTCCCGATCGGCCTGCTCACCTCGATCTACCTCGTCGAGTACGGCACCGGCGCGCTCGCACGTACGATCACTTTCATGGTTGACGTTATGACCGGAATCCCCTCGATCGTTGCTGGCCTCTTTGCCTATGCGCTCTTCGTGCTCGTCACAGGCGACCCCGGCTACCGCTCCGGCTTCGGCGGCTCAGTAGCCCTCTCGGTGATCATGATTCCGGTTGTCGTGCGCTCGTCGGAGGAGATCCTCAAGCTCGTTCCGAACGAATTGCGCGAAGCCTCCTTCGCGCTCGGCGTGCCCAAGTGGCTCACGATCCTCAAGGTCGTGCTTCCCACTGCGATCGCCGGCATTACGACGGGGGTGACGCTAGCCATTGCTCGCGTGATCGGCGAGACCGCACCGTTGCTGCTCATCACCGGGTTCACCTCGAGCGTCAATTACAACCTTTTCGGCGATCAAATGATGACGCTTCCGATGTTCATCTACACGCAATACGCAAATCAGGGACCGGCAGCCGCTGACTTCCTCAATCGCGCCTGGGCCTCTGCGCTCACTCTTATCCTCATTGTCATGGTGCTGAATCTGATCGCGCGCCTAGTTGCCAAGTATTTCTCCCCAAAATCGGGCCGCTAAGAGCTAAGGAACCCCCGTGTCAAAACGCATTGAAGTGGCCGACCTTGACGTGTATTACGGCAAGTTCAAGGCCGTCGAGGGCGTCACCCTCAACATCGAACCGCGCAGCGTTACCGCGATCATCGGTCCGTCCGGTTGCGGCAAGTCGACCTTCATCAGAACACTGAATCGGATGCACGAGGTGCTTCCAGGGGCGCGCGTCGAGGGCGAGGTGCTCATCGACGGGAACAACCTGTACGGCCCGGGCGTCGACCCGGTGCTGGTGCGGCGCCAGGTCGGAATGGTGTTCCAGCGGCCGAACCCGTTCCCCACCATGTCGATCAGGGACAACGTGCTTGCCGGGGTGAAACTCAACAACCGGCGGATCTCGAAGCCGGACGCCGACGATCTGGTGGAGCGTGCGCTCACGGGAGCGAACCTGTGGAACGAGGTGAAGGATCGTCTCGCGCTGCCAGGGTCGGGGCTCTCCGGCGGCCAGCAGCAGCGGCTCTGCATCGCGCGGGCGATCGCGGTTCGGCCGGACGTTCTGCTCATGGACGAACCCTGTTCGGCGCTCGACCCGATTTCCACCCTCGCGATCGAAGACCTCATCGAGGAATTGAAGGCCGACTACACGATCGTGATCGTGACCCACAACATGCAGCAGGCATCCCGGGTTTCCGACCGCACCGCATTCTTCAACATCGCAGGTACGGGCAAACCGGGCAAGCTCATCGAATACGACGACACCACGACGATGTTCTCGCGGCCGTCGGTGCAAGCCACGGAGGACTACGTCTCCGGCAAGTTCGGCTAGGCGATCTCGGGCTCGGGACGTCTCCCGGAATCGCGCACCGAACGCACTCGCCAAATGACGGTGACCAGCACGATCGCGGCTACCGCCGTGATTGCGGCACTGCCGGTGGCCACCGAATACGGTGCCCCGGTGAGCCGCGCTACAGCCACCCAGACGAGTCCCCAGGACAGCGATGCTGCGACGGCAAGGCGGCCGCGACCCTTGATGGCCAGCGCAACGCCGATGAGTCCGGCCAGGGCCACAACGGTGACGGCCCAAACATCCGGTGCAATGCCCCATCCGTCAAACCCGATCGACACGAGCCATGCCGTGACGTTCGCCGCGGTCGCAATGCACACCCAGCCGAGGTAGAGGCCGATGACCCCGTCAACCAGAACAGCCTCAATCCATCCCGTGCCGGTCGTCGCCACGCTCCTGCGAAACGCGAGGGCGAGAACCACGACGAGTGCCGCAATCACTGCGACGCTGAGTGCGAACAGTCCTGCCTGTACGCTCAAGATCCACGCGGCGTTCAGCACGAGCGATGCCGCAACGAGATAGCCGAGCTGCCGCTGGCGCGGATTGGCCCGCTGCGCCGGAAGCAACTGCCAGATCGCCAGGCCGGCAAGTCCCAGATAAATCACGCTCCAGATCGAGAACGCCGGGACAGCGGGGGCAATGAGCGTTGCGTCGGCCCTCAACGCCCCACCCGCGGCCTCCTGGATGGGGATTCCGCCGAGTGCTCCCGAGCCGATGAGTGACCCGACGACGGCCACGATCAGGCTCACGAACACAACCCACTGGCGGATCAAATCGGAGGTGCGAGAGTGCAGTGTCATCGGAGGTACCTTCCCAGTTGGTGCCGAAGCGAGCTTTCCAGGTCTTCTCGGCGGAACGTGTGGTTGATGGCGGCGAGAGCCGCTGGGTTCACGAATTGCCCGCCCTCGACGAGGTTGCGCGAGCCCTCAGCGCCGAGGATCATCCGCGGGCCAAGTGCGGGCACGGGCACGATTGCCGGCCGTCTCAGTACTCGGGCGAGCGTTCGCGCATACTCCGCATTTCTCACCGGATGAGGAGAGACTGCGTTGACCGGTCCCGCCACCCGATCGTCGAACAACGCACGGTTGTAAATGTCCAGCAGGTCGTCAATGTCGATCCAGGACACCCACTGGTGTCCACCGGCGATCCGGCCCCCAACCCCAAGAGTGAAGAGCGGTCGGTAGATTTTCAGCGAACCGCCGTGCGCGGATTGCACGATGCCGGTGCGAATTGCTGCGACGCGGATTCCGGCGGCGCGTGCAGGCGATGTCGCGTCCTCCCAGTCCGACACGACACGGGCCAGGAAGTCGTCACCGTGGCTGCTGTTCTCGGACAGGTTCTCCTCGCCGCGATCGGCGCCATAGATGCCGATCGCGGAGGACGACACGAAGACCTTCGGCCCGGAGCGAGATGCCGCTGCCACCCCGGCGAGCAATCGTGTCGGCTCGACTCGGCTGTCGCGAATGGCCCGTTTGTGGCGCGTGGTAAACCGTCCGGCGATCGATGCGCCCGCGAGATGTACCACGGCGTCGATATCGTCAAGAAGGGTCGCAGACGGAGCCAGGGGATTCCATTCGCGCTCCAGCGGCCCGTGCACCTCGCGGCGGACCAGGCGGATCACGGTGTGGCCCCCGGTCGTGAGGAATGCGCAGAGCGCCGACCCGACAAGGCCGGAGGATCCTGTCACCGCGATCGTCATTGGCGTCATGCCGTGCTTTGTGGCCTGCCGATGTGCCGCGAGGTCCTCAGCAAGCTGACGGTGCCGGTAACGAAACATTGGCCTCAGGGCGCGCGATCCGATGGGCGTTGTCACACGATCCGTGACGCGAGTTTGCGTAGGGCCGACTTCCGCAAATTCATGACTGTGTCGCCAGTTCAGGAGGGCGGCGACGGGAAGCGACGAGGGTCCTGCTGCGGTTAGTTCATCGACGAAACGGTGTGGCGGGGAGTAGCCTTCCGGGTCGTGCCTGGACACCCAGGACAGCCCGCCAGGCAGTTGCAGAACCGCCGTACCGTTCTCGAGTGAATCGGCCTCGGCTCGAAGGGATATCGGCTGCCACGGCGGTGCCAGCCGGGTGAACGCCCCTGGTCTGGCGTGCCACGCGAACACGTCGGCGATGGGCGCTGCCACGACGCTGGAATGCTGGATGCTCACGTGCCGTCCCCCAAGTCACTAGCCAATATCTTTACTAGTCTAGCTAGTTAGTTGGGTTTTTGCTGACAACTCCGCATTTCACCCGATCGGATGGCGGTGCACGCAGGGATTGGTTCGGGCGGCGTCCCGCCAGTACCGTTGGCGCATGGCAACCATTGCAGGCGTCGAGGATGTCGACTGGGTCACCGAGATCATTGCCCGCGCGTTTGCGGCCGACCCGGTGTGGGGCGTCGCGCTCACCCGCCCGGATGGCGGCACGGATCACCGCGCGGCGTATTGGCGCCCGTACGTCGAAGGAGCGCTGCGGTTCTCCAGCGTGTACCTCTCCGATGAGGGATCGGCGGTTGCCGTGTGGCTCCCACCGGGAGAAGACGAAATGACAACGGAGCAGGAGGCCGGAGTGCGCGCGGTCGTCGAGGGCAACCTTCCCACCTCATCGCAAGCGGCGATGTTCGACCTATGGGATCGCTTCGCCGCCGCCCAACCACAGCATCCGCCGCACGCTTACCTCAGTTTGCTGGCGACGCATCCGGACAGCAGTGGTCGCGGGGTCGGCCAGCAACTGCTGCGTGAGAACCTTCAGCAGTTCGATGCGCAGGGGTTACCCACCTACCTGGAGTCCACCAACCCGGCGAACAACCACCGCTACGAGCGCGCCGGGTATGTGGCGCTCGGCCGCTTCGAGAGCACCTTCGACGGCGCGCCGATAACGACGATGTGGCGCCGCGCAGGCGGGACCTGATCGCTCGCGGCCGCTGATTAGTGGTGGTGCTGTTCGGGAAGATTCAGTTCGCCGTGGTTCGCGTGCGGATTGTTGATGCCCGCGCCGGTCGCCGCGAGCGCCGGCGTCGTCAGCATTGACACCGCCAGTGCGCCGACCATGAGACCGGTGAGGTAAAGGTACGCCGGGGCTTGCCGATGAGATTTTCGCGCCAGCGCCTGCCCCCCGGAGCTCACCCCGGCCGTGCGGCGACAATCCGCGCCCAGCACGGCGGCGAGCACGAGATTGAAGAAACTTGCAACTGCCATCGGGAATGCGCCGAACGCGGAAGCGAGCTCCGGGTTGTCGAACGCGACGGCAGCGAGAAGAACGAACCCCCAGCCGATGACGGGAGCGAACGCCACCACCAGGGCGACTCGCGCAACCAGGAACCGATTCCGGGCGAGAACGCCGACGCCCCAGGCGAACTCGGCAAGGCCGAGAACGCCCAGGACGACGGCGGCGGGAATCGCGGTGCCCGGTGCCACCCCTAAGTGGATCACGCCAGCCCCCATGGCGGCGAAAGCCAGCCAACTGCGCGTGACCTGTGACATCGGTTACGCGATCGCCGTGTGCGTGCGCTTGTCGGTTCCGAGTGCGGTGCCCAGAAGGACAACAGCGCTCGCAAAGTGCAGCACGTGGTCAGCGGAGTTCAGCGCGAGGACGTTGAGCGGTGTTCCGACGAGGAACAGTCCGACAATGCCCAGAAGCAGGTAGGCGCCTCCAACTGTGCCATTGACTGCCTTGGCCGCCCGGGTGCTGACGAGGCCGCCGATGATGAGCGCGGCACCGATCAGCAGGTGCGCCACATTGTGGAAGGCATTGACCTGGAAGATTCCGAGGAGCATGCCGCCACTCGTGGAGAAGAAGCCGAACCCGCTCGTGACGGTGAATCCGAGAAGTCCGACCAGGATGTACACGGCCCCGAAGACGACGCCGACGAGACGGTTGGGTGATTTGGCCACGATATTCCTCCTAATCTGTGTGTCGCGGATGTCGCGCACACTGACTATTCGGAAACCTGCCGGATTCGGATTGGGGAGATTCAGGAACTCGCGATAGCGACGATGGGATCCGTCGTCGGCGCGGTGGAACCACCGGCGGGTTCGACCGTCACGCCGACCGTGTCCCCCGCACTCATCGCGCCATCCAACACGCGCCACGTCGTGGCGCCGGCGTCCGCTTCGAACGTTCCGGCAGAGACCGGGCCGCTGCCGCCGATGTACCACAGCTGGTAGGTCTTGCCGGCGGGAAGAGCGGGCAAATCGTTGACGAGGATTGCCGACTTCCGTTGGTCGAGCGACCAGATCAGCGTCGCAACGCCGCCGCCGGACACGATGGCGGTGGCTCGCTGAAGGTCGCTCGCCGATGACAGCACGGCCAGCGTGTTTGCTTCGCTTTGCGCGGCGCTATCGCCCGCGATGCCCATTCCCAGCACGGTGCCACCGGCGAAAAGGATCACCGCAGCTGCCGCGGCGACGAGCGCCGTCACCGGCTTCGAAAACCATCGGGATTCGGCCCGCTTCGTTGCCGGCCCCGCCGACTCCGCTGTGATCGGCGGCAGCTGCGGCGTCGCAGCGATCTTCGCCATGATGGAGGATTTCAACTCCGGAGACGGGGTCACCGGCGGTACCGAGAGGCCGAGCGCGGTCTCAACCTCTTCCTGCTCTTTCGGGGTGAGACTCATGACGCCACCCCCAGTTCATCCCTCAGCCGGATCATTCCGTCGCGAAGCCGGGTCTTCACGGTGCCCAGCGGCACGCTCAGGATTTCGGCCACTTCCGTTTGCGTATACCCACCGAAATAGGTGAGGTTGAGCGCCTGGCGCTGCAGTTCGCTGAGGCTGGCCATGGCAACCTTCACCCTCTCGCTTTCCATTCGCGTTTCCACCATTTCGGACGTCTCATCAAACTCTGGCTCAAAATCCCGAATCCCGATACGCACATCCCGGTCCCGTCCTGACTGTGCGGACCGGACGCGGTCGATCGCTCGCCGGTGGGCCATGGTGAGCATCCACGACAGGGCTGAGCCTCGCGCCCGATCGAATCGCGTCGCCGTCTGCCAGATCTCCAGGAAGACATCCTGGGCCACTTCTTCCGACTGCGCGCGATCGATGAGAACCCGCGTGATCAACCCGAGCAGCCGCGGTGCGGTCTCGTCGTACAGGTCGCTGAATGCGGCCTGATCGCCGGTCGCTACCCTGCTCAGGAGCTCGTCGATCGAGGGCGCATCGTTCTTCACGCTGTCGCCGTCGACGTCGGGGAAGCTGGGCACAAGTACTAGCTTCTCAAACATCGGCGCTGGTTGGTTGACGGCGTCAACTTCCAGCCCCCTCGTTGCGGTGAGCATGTGAGAGATTCGGCGCGCAGCCCGATTCGGATTGGCGCGGGGCTATTGGCCAGGCCGCAGAACGCCTCTCGGCGCGAGGCCGCTCGAAGCGGCGAATATTGGAGCCCGGGGTTACTGCGGCCCGGCCCTGGTCCTCGCGGACCACGACGATTCTAACCGCTGGATGCCGGAACGTCGATGAGAGCGCAGACTCAGTCGAGTTGGCCGTGGCGCCACAGCTTCGCGCACGAGGCCAGCTCCGCCGCGGTCTCGGAGAGCCGCAGCGCGCGCGTGGTCAACTCGGTTGCGCGATCCGGGCTCGTCGGATCCACATCGTCCGCGAGCGATGTTGCGCCGCCTGCGGTGAGGCGGCAGAAGGAGGCCGCGCGATCCAGCGCCACGGCGAAGTCGCCCTGGAACGCCCCGCGCAGGATTTCGTCCGCAAGGGTCAGGATCTCGGCGGGGCCGGTTGGCGTCGATGCTCCGGCGACGACGTGATCGATCGTCGGTGTTACCTCGGTGCCGCGCTGGTAGAGGTAGCTCGCCGTGTCGGCATCCTGCCGGACGAACGCGCGCATGAGGTAGATGCGCCAGAGCGCACCGGGCAGGCTCCGCGGGCTCGCGCGCGCCCACAACTCGGCGACCGCGTCGATGCCGTGCACATCCGTGTACGCGATCATCCGCTCGACGACGGCGGCATCCGAATTTTTCCGCACGCGCGCTAGAAGCGCGGCGGCGGTGTCGTGCGCGACGCTGCTGATCTGCGCGGGATCCAGCCCGCCCTCGAACTCGTCAAACTTCGAGCCCGAAAACTGGGTCGGCTTGTGGAATTCGTCCGTCACCCTTTCCACCCTAGGTGAGACGCACGTGCAGTTCACGGGCTCAAGTTCCACGATAGATTTGTCGTGCGGGCCTCTAGCTCAGTTGGTAGAGCAAAGGACTTTTAATCCTTGGGTCGTGGGTTCGAGCCCCACGGGGCCCACCGTCGATGTCTTTCGGGTCAGCGCTCCGGGCGAGCGCGCTGATAGCGT
>OEIU01000342.1_pt1 | contig 45727 bp, 47 predicted proteins | sample 1539221 | NCBI WGS metagenome assembly OEIU01 (sample SAMN03792071, study PRJEB22550) | activated sludge metagenome | feature: wastewater treatment plant; material: activated sludge; isolation source: Wastewater treatment plant of a petroleum refinery complex | place: Argentina: Zarate | collected... | reverse complement strand
GCCGCGACCTGAAGCATTCGCCGCTGATTTCGAGGGGTCGGGCCCAGCGGTCTTGCCGTCCCGGTGTGCCGCGGGAGGCTCAGTGCTGCGCGCGCCGCAAAGAGCTTTCACGGTAAGCCGTAAGCGGCGCCGGCGTATCTCCGGCCGATCCAAACGTCGTGTCTCGGCAGCGTGTTTGCTCTGCGATGCTCAAAGCGTCGGAGCGGGTAGGCCGCAGTTGGCTCGTGGACAATCCAGACTTTTCGTAGAGGCCAAGCCGATGTCGTCGTACGCGTTCTGGAACAACAAGGGTGGAGTAGGCAAGAGCTTCCTCTGCTTCATCGCCGCATGTGAATACGCGCAACTCCATCCCGAGGTTGACGTCGTTGTCTTGGATTTGTGCCCCCAAGCGAATACCTCGGAGATGCTACTTGGTGGTCAACTCGAGGGCGGAAAGAATCTGCGGAAATTCCTGACCCCGGATGCAAGTCGACTCAGTGTCGGTGGATATTTGGAACACCGGCTAAATTCTCCATTTAGTCAGATTCCCGACGCTGCACGGTATACCGTGAAGATGAAGGATCACAACGATAAAGTATCAAACAACCTTTATCTGGTGTGCGGCGACAATTTAGTTGAGGTGCTGGGAGAAGCAATTCGACAAACTGCCCAACTTTCCGTCCCACGAGACGCTTGGAAAAAGGTTACTAGCTGGGTACGTGACCTGCAGGATAATATCCGGGAATCGCGCGAGCGTGACTGTGTATTTTTCATTGACTGCAATCCAAGCTTCGCAATCTACACTCAATTGGCAATCGCGGCGGCAGACTATATCGTTATTCCGTTTACCGCCGACGAAAGTTCGCGTCGGGGCATTGAGAACATTATTGCCTTACTTTACGGACAGGGCGATGAATACATTGCCAGCTTTGCACGCCTTAGTTTCTACAAGCGAGCGAAGGAAGAAGGGTTATCGCTTCCGAAATTGCACACCTTTGTTTCAAATAGAGTTACCCTTTTCGATGGCGAACCTAGCAAAGCGCATCAAGCGGCAAACAAGGCAATCGTCAACACTCTTCAGGCACTAGCCACCAAGCATCGTTCGATTTTCGCTTATCCAAAGATTGCAGTTGCGGATAGATTTGTCGACTTTCCGGACTTCCACGCTGTTTCAGTGGTTCTCGCACTAACGGGGACCCCAATTCACGCGCTCAAAGCTGGCCCAAAGAATTTGAATGGGGAGCGGGTTCAAGTAAACGTTGGTCCGTTAAAGCTTTATAAGGATTCGCTTACAAAGCTAATGGAATTTCTCTGAATATGTCTTCGGCGGCGCAGGGGACATTTCGGACAATCTTGGCTCGGGCCGATCTGCTCTGCAGTAACGCTGCCCAGATTCGGACAAAAGCTGGATTTCCGACGAAAGTTGTTCTTCTCCATGCCGCGCTCGCAAATCAAGTTGCAGCATGGGATGTATACGTAAAGGCGCTGTCGTTGGAATATTTCTCAGTAACGGCGGGACCGGCAGATATTCGCTTCTCGGCCATCCATGATTTGCTCAAGGCTCAGCTTGATATTGAGCTAAAAAAGTTCAACACCCCCAACAGCGATAACTGCCGGAGCTTACTACTTAAATATACAAGTTTCGATCCATGGCCACATTGGTTGAATATTAAGTTCGGTGGCACGCAAATTTCATCGGCTTTGATTGTCCGCAATAGATTGGATGAAATCCTAAAGCTTCGCCACAGCTTTGCGCATGGATTCGCTATCCCGGCGAACTCCTGGAACGTGGATAGGAGTGGTGCTGCGACACTGAACTGCAAAATACTGGGTGAAACGCGAAGATTCTTGGTGCAAGTGTGTGACAAGACGGACCGGGGGTTGGCCTCCCATATTGCCGCGCAGCATGGAATAGGCAGGCCTTGGTAAGAGCGCAGAGCGCGACGAAAAGGATGTCGGGTCGACTGCGCGCAATCGACCGCGGAACTGAATGCTTGCGATCCTCCGCAAAGCGCCCATCGCCAACATTGACAGACATGCAGATACCCTAAGACGGAAATGTCCATCTTTGACATTCTTTGATAGCATGGTGACCCTGTGAGCCAGGGAGATTGCCATGGGCATGAACGTCAACCTCACGCCTCAGCTCGAGGAGATGGTCCGGGCGAAGGTGGCCTCGGGTCTGTACACGTCGGCCAGCGAAGTCGTGCGCGAAGCGCTTCGGCTCATGGAAGAGCAGGACCAGCTGCGCGCGGCGAAACTGAGCCAGTTGCGCGAGGATGTCCGCCAAGGCCTGGCGAGCGGTCCCGCGCAACCCTGGGATGCGGCAGAACTGAAGAACAAGGCGCGCTCGCGACGCGCTTCCAGGACTGCATAGGCCACGGCACGGTCATGGCAGTCGTCACCAGACGGCCGCTCGCGGCACTCGACATCCTGGACATCTGGGACCACATCGCCGAAGACGACACGGCGGCGGCCGACCGATGGGTCGACCAGCTCGACGCCGCATTGAACCGCCTGGCGACCCAACCCATGATGGGGCGGGCTCGCCCCGAGCTTGCCGACCGTCTCAGGAGCCTGCCCTTCCGGCGCTACGTCGTCTTCTACCTTCCGGTGGATCAAGGAATCGACGTCGTACGGGTGCTGCACTCGGCCCGCGACGTGGATGCAGCGTTCGACGAAGCGCCATAGTGCGCGACCTCAACCAAACGACTCCTGTGCCCCGCGCCGGTGGATACCAAGTCGTAATGACTTTGACGTTACACTGGGCGAAGTTACAAGAGGCAGGAGCGCACCATGACGACCGCCGACACGAAGCCACCCCGGGACACGCTCAACCTGCGGATTCCGCCGGCAGAGCGCAACCTGATCGACCGCGCGGCCCAATCGGCAGGCAAGACGCGGACGACATTCATCCTCGAAGCGGCCCGCCGCGCGGCCGAGGAGGCGCTCCTGGACCGTGCGCTGATCACCGTCAGTCCGCAGGCGTACAGCGAGTTCCTGAAGCGGCTGGACCGCCCGGCGCGGCCCAACGCCCGGCTGCGCCGCACGATGCAGGCCAAAGCGCCCTGGACAACGGCCTGAGCCGGAATGCCCGGCGCCCCTGAGCCGCTTGCTGCCGAACATGCGATCGCAGACTTCGACTGCGGCGTCGCGTCGCTGAACGCCTGGCTGCAGCGCCGTGCCGCGGCGAACCAGGTCAGCGGCGCGTCGCGGACCTTCGTGGTGTGTGCGGCCGGCCGGGTCGTCGGCTACTACGCCTTGGCATCGAGCGCCATCGCGCCGGCGGCTGCAGCGGGCCGCTTCAAACGCAACATGCCCGATCCCGTGCCGGTTGTGGTCCTGGGTCGCCTGGCGGTCGCCACCAGCCACCACGGGCAGGGGCTGGGCCGGGCGCTCTTCCAGGATGCGGCGCTGCGGGTCATCTACGCTGCCGAGGCGATCGGCATCCGCGGCATGGTCGTGCATGCCCTGTCCGAGGAGGCCAAGGCCTTCTATCTGCGGCTCGGCCTGGATGAATCGCCTCTGGACCCGATGATGCTGATGGTCACGATCGCTGACCTGCGGGCGGCGGCGCCGGAATGAAAGCGGCGCGAGGTGGGTCGAGCAGTTCGATCCGCGAGTCGTCGATCAGGCTCTGGACCGCATTCCAGGCCAAGGTCGAGACGGTTCGCCAGCCACCTATGCCGAATCAACCACTCGTTCAGCGCCGGGTTGCCGCAATCGAAGGCGTCCAGCGGGTGTGCGGCTTGCAGCGGCTGCGGCGCGCCCAGCGCCATCACTCATTCCATGGCGGGCTTCGAGAAAACAAGTCCCTCAAGCGCGGGTTGTCCCGTGCCGGCCTGTCCAGCAAATCGAGCAGGGCGCGCGATTGCCGGCCCGTCACCAGAAACAGCCGCTGGTCCAACAAGGTATGCTCGGCCGCCTGGACCGCGCTGTCGAGAATGAACGCCGTCATCGACTTGTTCGACACCTCGGCCGCTCGGCGCAGAACGGCCTCCTGTTGGGGGGTGGTACGCAGCCCGAGACGGGCAGAGCGGGTGGTGGTGGTCAAGCGAGGCTCTCCGAGGGTGCCTCGATGTTGGTACACCGGACGTGCGCCGGCAATCGACATCCTTGCACATCCGCCGTTCAAGTTCTGTGTGCCGATACGCATGGCATCGGTTCTCACGCGAGCTCAGCCAGCCAGCGCACGCTGGACTTCCTCCAGAGCTTGCGGATGCGGTTGCAGCAATTGTCTGAGCGAGGGCAGCCGCCGGCGCGCGGCACGCAGCAACTCGTCCGGCACGTCGACCGTGCTCCGGACGACATCGAGGTTGTCGCGCTCGACCAGCACGGCGAGCAAGATGGCCGCCTGCTTCAGGTCCTTCTCCGCCTTGGCCGTATCGGCGCGGCGCTTCGTGCTCGAGTACAGCTTGTGCCAGGCCATGCGCTCGGGCGTCGGGGCCTGGGCGGGCACGCAGTGGCCGCCGGCCAGCACCGCCATGGCGCGGGGCGCCTGCAGCAGATAGTCGAAGTGCGGCACCGCCTGCGCATGCCACTGCAGTTCGGGCACAGGCACCAGCTGCCCGAGTCTGCGGCCTGAGGTCAGCAGGTCCACGCGCAAGCCTTCCTTGCCGGGCCGTTTGAGCGAGGTGGGTGGGGTGTTCGGCTGCAGGCCGGGAATGTCGAAGAACTTCAGGCCCGTGGCCTCCATGGCCTCCCGGAACGGCACGGCCACCGCGAGCTTCAGCGGCTGCCGCCGTGCCAGGTCCACGTCCTGGGTGCGCGATGCGATGGCGCGCACGCCCAGCTCGTTGAGCCACGACATGAACGCCAGCGTGCCGACGATCGTCAGGCCGGCGGCGAACCACCCGCGGTTGTGCGCTTCCACCAGCACCCGCGCGGCGTCCTTGTCGGCCACCTGCATGCCCAGGTGCTTCAGGCTGCGCACCTGGGTGGCGCTCCACCCGGCCGCCTCGATGCGCAGGCGCATCGTCTCGTAGGCGGTGGTGTCGTCTTGTTTGCCGACGAACTGCTCGATCTGCGCTTGGCCCGGCACGCCGTAGTAACGCCGGTACCAGTACGCGCCCGAGTCCGCGCGCTGCCGCAGTGCCAGCGTGCCGGGGGTGCCGGGCAACAAGGGACTTTCGGCCCGGGCGCGCTCGGCCAGCTCGGCGTACAGGGTGCTGACCGGCCCTTCGAAGGGAGCGTACAGGGGCAGCCGGGCGGGCTTTGTGGGCGACATGCACCCGTTGTACCTCAAAACTTTCTTCTGAGGTACAACGCATCGGGACGTCGACTGCAGCAGGAGCCGGGTCAACCTGCGGACTCGAGCAGCCTGAGCTTCAACTTCGAGAACGAGCGGAAACCGCGGTCGAAGGTGACCATCTCGCAGTCGCGCGCCTGTGCCAATGCGGCCAACCAGGCGTCGGTCCACAGATCGGGCGACGGCTCGCGCCGAGCCACGTTGTCGTACCAGAGCTTGCCGTGGACGGCGGGCACCTGTTCGAGCGCTTCGATCCGCGGGTCGTCGATCAGGCTCTGGACCGCATTCCACGCCTGCGCCGGCCGCAGCACCGAAGACCCCATGACCCGGCTGTTGCTGAGCAGGCGCAACAGGGCCATGCGGACCGGCAGGCTCAGGCCCACGTCGCCATCGTCGCATCCGTCCCACCAGCCGACGGCCGGCGCCCTGTGCGCGTGCCCTTCGGTGAGCAGGGGCAGCAGGACGTTCGCGTCAGCGATGCAGCGCACGCGCCTTGCTCGCTTCGGCCCGCTCGAGGTCTTCGGCGTCCAGGCGCTTGACCGCTTCGGGGCTCAGCCGGCGCAGCGGCGCATCGGCAGCGAGCTTGATCGGCGGCCGCATCAGGCGTTTGCGCGGCCGCTCGGTGCCGGCCATCTCCCGCTGCAAGGCATCGATGACCAGTTGGCGCAAGGTCGAGCCGCGCTCGACGGCTTCGATCTTGGCGCGCCGAACGATGTCGTCAGGAAGGTCGAGCGTCGTGCGCATGGCAGTGACCCACATTTATGTATCGCTGCCTCGACTCTAGCAGGGACCAGGACCAGGCGAAGGCGTCCCCGACGTCACCCGAACACGATCACCCCGCGTGCATTCCTTCCCTGCACCAGGTCGTCGAAGGCCCGTGGCGCCTCCTCGATGCGGTAGCGCTGCGTGATCAGCTCGTCGAGCATCAGCTTGCCGGCGCGGTAGTGCGCCACCAGCCGCGGGAAGTCGTGGCGCGGCCGGGTCGACCCGTAGTAGCTGCCGCGCAACGTCTTCTCCTCCAGCACCAGCGACGCGGTGCGCACGCTGCTCAGGTCCGTGGGTTTGCCCAGGCCGACGACGACGGCGGTGCCGCCCTTGCGCAGGCAGGCATAGGCCTGCGCGACGATCTCGCCGTGGCCGACGCACTCGAAGGCGTAGTCGGCACCGCCCTGCGTCAGCTTGCGCAGCTCCTTCACCAGGTTGTCGCTGGCCGATGCATCGACCCCGTGCGTCGCGCCGAAGCTGCGCGCCAGTTCCAGCTTCGCCGGCAGGCGGTCGACCGCGACGATGGTCGTCGCACCGGCGCTGCGGCAACCCTGGATCACGCTCAGCCCCACGCCACCGGCACCGAAGACGACGCAGGTCGAGCCGGGCTCCACCTTCGCGGTGTTGCAGGCGGCACCCCAGCCGGTCATCACGCCGCAGCTGATCAGTGCGCAGCTCGCCAGCGGCACGTCGCGGTCGATGCGCACCAGGCTGTTCTGATGCAGCACCGCATATTCGGCCATCACGCCGCAGCCGCCCATCACGTTGAGCGGCCGGCCCTGTGCATCCCGGGCGCGCGGCTGCCCGCCCGGCAGGCCGAAGGGTGAGGCATGCCCCAGGTCGCACAGGTGCGGTCGCCCCGCGGCGCAGTAGCGACAGCGGCCGCAGCTGTTGACGAAGCTGCTGATCACGTGGTCGCCGATCTGCAGGTCGGCCACGCCCGGGCCGAGCGCGCGCACGATGCCGGCCCCTTCGTGGCCCAGGATCACCGGCGGCGGCAACGGCAAGGTGCCGTTGGTCACCGAGAGGTCGCTGTGGCACACGCCGCAGGCGGCGACCTCGATCAGCACTTCGTTCGGGCCCGGCGGGTCGAGCACGATGTTCTCGACCTGGATGGGCTGGCCTTCGCCTCGGTAGACGACGGCCTGGCAACGCTGCGACATGGGCTTCCTTGGATGGTGATGAGACGTGCACGCATGCTCTTTGATGCCCATGGCGGCGGCGCCCCCCGCGGCGGGTGGCGGGCACGAAGTGGTCAGCGCCACCCACTGCGGGTGGCGCCCACGCGCCGCCCGGCGGGTCTACTGCGGAGCAACGAATCTTCTTTGCTCACGCATCATGCAAAGCGCCTACATCCTGTCCCCGCTGCGCACGCCGGTCGGCAAGTTCGGCGGCGCGCTGCGCAGCCTGAAGGCCGACCAGCTGGCCGCAGAGGTGCTGCGCGCGGTACTCGAACGCAGCGGCGTGCCCGCGACCGAAGTCGACGAGGTGATCGTCGCCCAGTCCTACCCCTCGAGCGAGGCACCCTGCATCGGCCGCTATGCCGCAGCCGTGGCCGGCCTGCCCGAGTCGGTACCTGGCTACAGCGTGGACCGGCGCTGCGGCTCGGGGCTGCAGGCGGTGGTCAACGCGGCCATGCAGGTGCAGACCGAGCATGCCGACGCGGTGCTGGTGGCCGGCGTCGAAAGCATGAGCAACATCGAGTACTACAGCACCGGCATGCGCTGGGGCACGCGCCTCGGCGACGTGGCGCTGCACGACCGGCTGGACCGCGGTCGCGTCAACTCGCAACCGGTGGCGCGCTACGGCGAATGCTCGGGCATGGCCGAGACCGTGGAGAACCTGGTGCGCGACCACGGCATCACGCGCGAGCAGTGCGACGCCCACGCGGTGCGCAGCCACCAGCGCGCCGCAGCCGCGTGGCAGCAAGGCCGCTTCGATGCGGAGGTGCTGCCGCTGGATGTGCCGCAGCCCAAGGGCGACGCCGTGCGCGTCACGCGCGACGAAGGCATCCGCGCCGACGCCAGCCTGGAGGCGATGGCGCGGCTGCCGGCTCTGCTGCGCGGTGGCACCGCCACTGCCGGCAACGCCAGCCAGCAGAACGATGCCGCGGCGGGCTGCCTGGTGGTCTCGGGCCGCTTTGTAGCCCGGCACCGCCTGCAGCCGATGGCGCGGCTCGTCGGCTGGGCGTCGGCCGGCTGCCACCCGTTGCGCATGGGCATCGGCCCGGTGCCGGCGGTGGCCAAGCTGTTGCCGCGCATCGGCCTGACGCTGGAGCAGATGGGCCTGATCGAAGTCAACGAAGCCTTCGCCGGCCAGGTGCTGGCGGTGCTGCGCGAATGGCAGCTCGACGCGGAAGACCAGCGCTTGAACGTCAACGGCTCGGGCATCTCGCTCGGCCACCCGATCGGCGCCACCGGCGTGCGCATCCTGACGACGCTGCTGCACGAAATGCAGCGCCGCGGCGCGCGCTACGGCCTGGAGACGATGTGCATCGGCGGCGGCCAGGGGCTGGCGGCGGTGTTCGAAGGTTGCTGACTGAAAGCTCATTCATGAACCCGCAAGATTCACTCCCCTGGCGCGTGCGCGACGGCCACGTGCACCTGCTCGCCAGCCGGCGCGCCGCCACCGGCGGCCAGCCCGCACGGCTGCGCTTTCCGCCGCTGCCGGCCACGTCGCCGCTGGCTGCGGGCAGCGAGTTGGTCGAGCTCGGCCCGACCGGCCGGCTGTACAGCTTCACCATCGTGCATGCCGCACCCAAGCTGGGCAAGCCGCCGGTGCCGCTGGGGCTGGTGGACTTCGACGAGGGACTGCGGATCTTCGGCCGCATGCACTACGCGCAAGGCCGGCGGCCGGTGATCGGCGAGACGCTGCGCGTGGTGATCGACGACTCCGAGCAAGGCCCGATCTACGCCTTTGAACCGGAGCCGCGATGAACAAGCCCATCTACATCACCGGCGTCGCGATGACGCCCTTCGGCCGCCACGACGCGTCGATGCAGGACATGGCACAGACCGCGGTGCTGGGTGCGCTGGCCGATGCCAGTTTGGAAGCCGCGGCGGTGGAAGCGATCTACGCGGCCAACGTCTTCGGCGGCATGGTGCTGGGCCAGGTGCTGCTGCGCGACCTGGGCCTCGACGGCCAGGCCCTCTACAACGTCGAGAACGCCTGCGCCAGTGGCGCCACCGGCGTGCATCTGGCCTGCCACGCGTTGCGTGCCGGTGCCTACGAGACGGTGCTGGTGTTCGGCGTCGAGAAGCTCACCGCCTTGGTTGGTGGTTCAAGCGGCGGCACGATCCCGCTGCAGCGCAACGACGACATGACCGAGCTGTACGCGCGCGCCGGGCTGGCGCTGCCTGCCGTCTATGCGATGCGCGCCACGCGCTACCTGCACGAGTTCGGCGTCGGCGCCGACGTGCTGGCCGACGTGGCAGTGAAGAACCGGCGCCATGGCGCGCTGAACCCCTATGCGCAGACGCGCACACCGGTCACGCGCGAGCAGGTGCTCGAGTCGCGTTTGGTGTTCGACCCGCTGACGCTGCTGCAATGCTGCCCGTCGGCGGTGGATGGCGCTGCGGCATTGGTGCTGAGTACCAAGCGCCCGAGCACCAATGCGAAACCGGTGCGTGTGCTGGCCTCGGTGGTGCAGTCCGGCCGCACCGAGGCCGGCATCGATGACGACATCCTCGCCGCCGAGATCACCGCGCGCGCCGCGGGCCTGGCTTACCGCGAGGCCGGCGTGAGCCCAGCCGATATCGACGTGATCGAGCTGCACGATGCCTTCACGATCGCCGAGCTCGTCTATTACCAGGCGCTGGGCCTGTGCCGCCGCGGCGAGGCGCACGAGCTGCTGCGCAGCGGCGCCACCGCGTTGGGTGGGCGCGTGCCGGTCAACCCCAGCGGCGGGCTGCTGGCCAAGGGCCATCCGCTCGGCACCACCGGCGTCGCGCAGATGGTCGAAGCCGTGTGGCAGCTGCAGGGCCGCGCCGGCGAGCGCCAGGTGGCCGGTGCCGAATTGGCGCTGACGCAGTGCACCGGCGGCGGCATCGCCGGTGTGGACCACGCCGCTTCTTCCGTTCACATCCTGGGGACCTGACATGGACCAACAACAAGTGGCCATCGTGACCGGTGGCGCCCAGGGCATCGGCGGCGGACTCGTCGACGCGCTGCTGGCCGACGGTTTTGCGGTGGCGATCTTCGACCTCAACGTGGCCGACATCGCGGCGACCGAGCGGCTGATGGCCGTGCGCGTGGACGTCACCGACAGTGCGCAGATCAACGACGCCGTGGCGCAGGTGAGCACACGTTGGAAAACGCCTGACCTGCTGGTCAACAACGCCGGGCTGACGCGCGACAACCGCATCGTCAAGATGTCCGAAGCCGACTGGGACCTGGTGCTCGACGTCAACCTGAAGTCGCAGTTCCTGTGCGCGAAGGCCGTCGTGCCGGGCATGATCGAACAGCGCTACGGCCGCATCGTCAACATCTCGTCGCGCGCCTGGCTCGGCGGCTTCGGCCAGGCCAACTACTCGGCCGCCAAGGGTGGTGTGGTCAGCCTGACGCGCACGCTGGCCATCGAGCTGGCCAAGCACGGCATCACCGCCAACGCCATCGCGCCCGGCGCGATCGACACGCCGATCCTCGCGCCGCTGTCGCAAGAGCAGCGCGAGCGCATCATGGCCACCATCCCCGTCGGCCGCATCGGCCGGCCCGAGGACATCGCCCACGCGGTGCGCATGTTCGCCGACCCCAAGGCCTCGTACATCACCGGCCAGGTGCTGTACGTCTGCGGCGGGCGCTCGCTGTCCAGCCCGAGCGTGTAGCCATGTCCATCCGCCTCGTCGTCGAAGACCGGGTCGCGCTGCTGACGCTGGATGCGCCGGAGTCGCTGAACGCGCTGACCATCGCTGACCTGGACGAGCTGCGCCGTGCACTCGCCGATTGCCGCGACGACGACGCAGTGCGCGCGGTCATCCTCACCGGCGCCGGCGAGCGCGCGTTCTGCACCGGCGCCAACCTGAAGACGACGCTGCCGCCGGAGGCCGGCTTTGCCGCCGGCGCCTTCAAGGGCATCGACGCCGAGGCCGCGCTCGGCGGCTACACACGGCTGCTCGACCTGAGCGGGCTTGACCTGTGGAAGCCGATGATCGCCGCGATCCACGGCCACTGCCTGGGCGGCGGCCTCGAGCTTGCTCTGCAGTGCGACCTGCGCATCGCGACCGAAGGATCTAGCTTCGGCCTGCCCGAGGCCAAGGTGGCGAGCGTGCCCGCGGCGGGCGGTGTGCAGTTCCTGCTGCGCGCAGTGCCGGCGGCGCATGCGATGAAGATGGCGCTGACCGGCGAGCGCATCGATGCCGCCGAGGCGCTGCGCATCGGCCTGGTCAGCGACCTGGTGCCGCGCGAACGCCTGCTGCCGCTGGCGCAAGAGCTGGCGGCACGTATCGCCGCCAACGGCCCGTTGGCGGTGCAGGCGATCAAGAAGCTCGCGCTTGAAACCGCCCACCTGGCGCCGCGCGACTTCGTCGCGCAGGCCAACCTGCATTGGGGTCTGCTGCGCGACAGCGCCGACCGCATCGAAGGCCGCAAGGCCTTTGCACAAAAGCGCCCGCCAAGTTACCGCGGCGCCTGACATGGACCACCCCCTACGCGCTTCGCGCGCCCCCTCGAGGGGGCACCACCAGCGGACCGGCAAAGCCGGCTCCGCGGCGGTCACTCGATGCACCTGTTCGTGTATCGGCCGCGGCGCAGTTGTGGGCAATTGAGGAACAACGCTATGGACTTCACCCTCAGCGACGACCAGCAGATGATGGTCGCCGCCGCAAAGCGCACCGCACGCGATCGCATCGATCCGGTGCTGGCCGCGCACCCGGCGGACAAGCCGCTGCCGAAGGCGGCCATGCTGCAGATCTATGCGGTGCTGGCCGATCTGGGCATCACCGCGCCGCGGCTCCCGGCCAGCGTGGGCGGCGGCGAGCTGAAGATGCTCGACTACGGGCTGATGCTCGAGCAGCTGCCTCCGGTGGTGGCGCTGTCGCTGATCTCGCACGAGGGCACGGTCGCGCGCATCCATGCCGGCAGCTCCGAAGCGATCCGCGCGCGTTACCTGCCCGACCTGATCGCCGGGAAGAAGATCGCCTGCACCGCCAATACCGAAGGCGATGCCGGGTCGGATTCCAACGCGGTGAAGACGCGGCTGCGCGTCGAAGGCGACAGCGCACGCATCGACGGCCGCAAGATCTGGATCACCAACGCCTCGGTCTGCGACATCATCAACGTGTCGTGCACGCTGGGCAGCGACGCCGAAGGCCGGCCGATGCCGCAGCGCGCGCTGGTGGACTTGAGCCAGGCGCAAGTCGACGTGCGCGAGATCGCCGTCACCGGCCTGCAGCAGGGGCACCTGGGCGAGGTGGTGTTCGAGGCCACGCGCGTCCCGGCCGGCCACCTGATCGGCGAAGCCGGCGATGCGGCCAAGACACTCACCGTCGGCTGGAACGGCAACCGCCCGCTGATCGGCCTGATGTGCGTGCACCTGGCGCAGAAGGCCTTCGACGCAGCGCGCGACTATGCGCAGCTGCGGCGCCAGTTCGGCAAGACGCTGGGCGGGCACCAGCTGGTGCAGCAGGACCTGTCCGACATCGAGACGCTGATCGTCACCTCGCGGCTGCTGTGCTGGCAGGCGCTGGACAACATCGACCGCGGCCTGCGCGCCAACGGCAGCTCGGCCATGGCCAAACGCCATGCCACGCAGGCCTGCCTGCGTGCCATCGACCTGGCGATGCAGGTGCATGGCGCGATGGGCATCAGCCAGGAGCTGGGGTTGGAGCGCATGTGGCGCGACGCCCGCATGTTCCAGGTGCCCGACGGCATGAACGGCATCCTGGCGCTGATCCAGGGCCGCGAGTTGACCGGCGTCGGCGCGTTCCGCTGAGGGAGAACACGATGGACTACACCGTCCCGTCGGACTGGGTCGAGATCGGCGATTCGCTGATCCGCTTCATCGACCGCGAGGTCGCAGCGCTGGAACACGAACACCGCGCGCTGCTCGGCAACGAGCGCCGCGTCTACACCGAAGACGGCCGCTACGCGCCGGCGCTGATGGCGCTGCGCCGCCAGGTGCGCATGCGCTCGGCCGAGCTTGGCTTCTACACCGCCTTCAGCGACGAATCGCTGGGCGGCGGCGGCCTGGGCGCGCAGGCCGCCTGCTACGTGCAGGAAAGGCTGAACGCGCATGTCGGCCCATCGCGCCACCTGATCCAGACCGTGGTGCTGCCGTCGCCCTTCACCAACGGGCTGTCGCCGGTGCTGAAGCATCTGGACCCCGCGGTCTTCGCACAGGTGCGCGACGGCCTGGCCAGCGGCGACAAGACCATGTGTTTCGGTCTCAGCGAGCCGGACGCCGGTTCCGATGTCTTCGGCATGCGCTCGCGCGCGGTGCGCGCCGGCGAACACTGGGTGCTCAGCGGCACCAAGCAGTGGATCACCAACGCCCCTTATGCCGACTACGCGATGGTGTTCGCGGTCAGCGACGAGGCGCAGGCACGCGCCGGCCGCGGCGGCATCACCGGCTTTTTCGTGCCCACCGACGCGCCGGGCTTCGCGGTGCCGAGCGTGATCCCGACCATGGGCCACCTGGGCGCCGATATCGGCATCGTCATGCTGGACAAGGTGCGCGTGCACTACAGCCACCGGCTGGGCCCGGTGGACCGCGGGCTGTCGGTGGCGCTGGACGGCGTCAATGCCGGCCGGCTGAGCATGGCGGCTTCGTGCCTGGGCCTGGCGCGCTGGGCGCTGGCACAGGCGCTGGACTACGCCAAGGTGCGCAAGACCTTCGGCAAGCCCATCGCGGAGCACCAGTCGGTGCAGAACATGCTGGCCGAATGCGCGATGGACCTCTACGCGGTCAAGGCGATGGTGCAGCACTGCGCCTGGCTGGTGGACCAGGGCCAGCCGGCGACCAAGGAGGTGGCTATCGTCAAGGCCGCGTCCACCGAGGCCGCGGGCCGCGTCTTCGACCGCTGCATGCAGGTGCACGGCGGCATGGGGCTGACCAACGAGCTGCGGCTGGAGGAAGGCTACCGCTTCGTGCGCACGATGCGCATCCCAGACGGCACCTCCGAGATCCAGCGCCGCACCATCGCCAAGAGGTTGCTGGACGGCGACACCATGTTCTGCGGCGCCTGAGCGCCGCGCATAGGGAGACCGCGATGCACATTGCGCATCCACACCCCACGCCGGCCGGCGTGATCGAACGCCCGGTGGGCGCGCTCGCGCTGCCTGAAACCCTGGCCCGCCAAGGGCTGCCACGGCAGGTGCACATCCCCGAGACCAGCATCTTCTTCAACCTGGAGGCTGCGGCGCGGCGCTTCCCGCAAAAGACCGCTGTGCACTTCTACGGCGCCAGCACGTCGTATGCGGAACTGCTGCGCCAGGCCGAGACGATGGCCGGCTACTTGCAGCAGGCCTGCGGCGTGAAGCGCGGCGACCGCGTGCTGGTGTTCAGCCAGAACTGCCCGCAATGGATCGCCGCCTACTTCGGCATCCTGCGCGCCGACGCGGTGCTGGTGCCGGTGAACGCGATGCTGCTGCAGCAGGAGCTGGAGCACATCGTGCGCGACAGCGGTGCGGTTGCCGCGTTCGTGGCGCAGGAACTGGTCGGGCAGATCGCACCGTTGCTCGGAAACACGACGCTGAAGCATCTGGTGGTGCACGCCTACGGCGACGCACGGCCCGACGGCGCGGGCGACCCGACGCTGCCGGTGCCGGAAGCGGTACGCGAGCGTTCGCGCAGCGAGCCGCTGCCGCCGAGTGCGATGCGCTGGGCCGCGGTGCTCGCCGCCGGCCACCGGCCAGCACCCCACCAGGCGGGGCCGGACGACCTGTGCATGCTGCCCTACACCTCCGGTACCACCGGCGCACCGAAGGCCTGCGTGCACACGCACCGCACGGTGATGACCTCCTTCGTCGGCTCGTCGCTGTGGCGGCGCACGCATGCCGAGGCGGTGTACCTGGCCGTGGCGCCGCTGTTCCACCTGCTGGGCCTGCAGACCAATGTCAACTCGGCGATCTACAACGGCGCGAGCATCGTGCTGATGGCACGCTGGGACCGCGAGGCCGCGGCCACCTTGATCGAGCGCCACGGCGTCAGCTTCTGGGCCGCGCTGCCGACAATGCTGGTGGACTTCTTCGCGCTGCCCGGCATCGAGCAGCGCCAGCTGCACAGCCTGGCGATGGTCACCGGCGGCGGCGCCGCGACGCCGCAGCGCGTCAACGACCTGCTGAAGACCCGCTACGGGCTGGACTACATCGAGGGCTATGGCCTGACCGAAACCGCGTCCTTCCTGTGCACCAACCCGGTCCATGCGCCGAAGCGCGACTGCCTGGGCGTGCCGACCTTCGGCGTGGACATCCGCATCGTCGACCCCGAGACGCTGGCGCCGCTGCCCGCGGGTGAGACGGGCGAGATCGTCGCCCACGGCGCGCAGATCATGCTCGGCTACTGGAACAACCCACGGGCCAACGCCAGCAGCTTCGTCGTCATCGACGGCAAGCGTTATTTGCGCACCGGCGACCTGGCCAGTGCCGACGCCGACGGCTACCTGTTCATGCGCGACCGGCTGAAGCGCATGATCAACGCGTCGGGCTTCAAGGTCTGGCCGGCCGAGGTGGAGGCGATGCTGAATGGCCACCCGTCGATCCAGGAGGCCTGCGTCATCGCCGCGCCCGACGCGCACCGCGGCGAGACGGTCAAGGCGGTGGTCGCGCTGAAGCCCGACGCACATGACAGCCCCGAGGACCTGCTGGCCTGGTGCCGCGAGCACATGGCCACCTACAAGGCGCCGCGCATCGTGCAGATCGTGCCCAGCCTGCCCAAGTCCGCCACCGGCAAGATCGCCTGGCGCGAGCTGCAGGAACGGGAACTGCAGAAGGCTTGACGGCGATGGACATCCTGGAGATCGAAAATGCCGTGCCGGCCGGGTACACACGGATCGATGCACCGCCCGGCTTCGTCCGCCACGTCGGCGAGTTTCACGTGCACGCGCAGCGGCCGGTGCTGGGGCTGCGCATCACGGCCGAGCACCTGAACTCGATGCGCATCGCGCATGGCGGCCTGCTGGCCACGCTGGCCGACACCGCTTTCGGCGTGCTGCTGAAGCGGCTGCTGTCGCTGCCCGGATCGCCGCCGACCGTGAACCTGAGCCTGGACTACCTGAGCCCCGCACGCGAGGGTGACTGGGTCGAGGCCGAGGTCGAGCTGCACAAGGCCGGACGACGCATCGTCAACGCCAGCTGCATGTTGCGTGCTGAAGGCCGCCCGCTGGTGCGGGCGAGCGGCGTGTTTATGTTGCCTGGGGTGACGGGCTGATGACTGGCGTGGGCGGCCGTAGCGAGTGGCAGCCCGCGACCCATAGTGAGCATTCGGCCGTGGGCGGCGAGCTTCCGCTCTGGCGACACAGGGAACGTATGCAGAAGCGCCTGAACGTCCGCTGAAGTCGGACGTCCGGCCTGCGCCAGCTAGCCGGTTGCTTCGGCCGCGTAGCGGCACTCTCTCGGAAGAGCTGTGGCAGCAGCCTAGCGCGCAACCGGTTCGGTGTGTGGCACACTGGATAGACATACAGAATCAGTCCTCCTCCACGCGACGCAATCAATGGCCAAGAAGAACCGACCGGTGGCGGAACCGGCGCCACCGAACGAGGCATCTAAGGAGCCGGCCCCGTCGCTGACCGTGGAAGTTTCCTCCGAGCCGGTCGGCGAGGCGCTGACCGAGCGGACCATTGAAGTGACAGCGGTTCTACCGGCAGGCGAAGAACTCGATGTCTCTGCGATTGCCGATGCGCCGAAGGCGCCAGCGATCATCGTTCGGAAGTCCCAGTCGCCGGGCACACAGTCGACCGTCTACGTGCCGGTAATCCTGAAGATATTCAAGGATCGGTACAGGCCTGGGGCGAGCAGCATCGTCTTTTCCCTTGACGACGTTCGCAACGCTGTTGACGCGGTACGTGCCGAGTCCAAGAAGCCCGACGCCATTTCGTCGAGGAACCCGGCCGACGTCATTTACAGGATGCGTTCGCGGACGAAACTGCCCGACGAGATTCTCAGTCTTGGCTTCCATGTCCTTCGACCGATCGGCCGAGGTCAGTACCAGTTTGAGCGGGCGGCCACAACGATCATCGACCCGCCCGAGACTGTTCCGACACAGGCGATCGACCACACGCCAATGCCGGTGCGCCGGCTATTGCCCCCTACCGTTGCCGAGATGGACGAGCAGGCGGTGCTCTCGGTTGTGGCCTATTGCCAGTTGCTAGACCACTTCACCGGCATGCGTATCTACCGTCTGAGGTCGCACGTTCGCAAGAGCGTTCCTGGCGTCGGTCAAGCTGAGCTCGATGCGATTGATGTCGGGATTGCCGCCTCCGAGGACGACATCCCCGTTGTCTTCCCTATCGAGGCGAAGGCGACTGCCGACGCTCTCAACCGCGTTCAAGTCTTCAACATGGTGATGTATGCGCGGCATTACTTTCCCGGGCTCACTGTTCGCCCGCTCGCAGTTAAGGTGACGCCGGACAGCCGGGTTCACCTGATGGAGTTCAATGTCGCCCCAAAGGCGGCGGCCCTCCGCGTCATCAAAGCAGCCAGCTACATCATCAACACCTCAGAGGCGCAACTCGCGATGATTAAGTCGACGAACGTGCCGAGACAGTAGCGCCATGCCAGTCGGAATCGAATTGTTCGCCGGTTGCGGTGGCCTTTCCACGGGATTTCTGGATGCCGGCCTGAGGGTCGTGGCTGGCTTTGAGCTGGATGCGCGCGCGGTCGAGGCATTCAACTACAACCATGCGCACCGTGGCGCCACCGGCATCCTCGCTGACCTCGCCGGAGCAAGCGGCCATGACGTGCTACGGGCTGCGGGCCTTCAGGCCGTGGACTTCGTCGTTGCGGGACCGCCGTGCCAGCCCTTCTCCATTGCGGGCAAGCAAGGCGGGACTGCCGATGCAAGGGCTTTCCTGCTATTCGACTGCGTCCGAATCATTGGCGAACTTTCTCCCTCGGCGTTTCTGATTGAGAACGTTCCGAACTTACTCAGTTTCGATAACGGCGCGCTGTTGCGGTCGGCGATATCGCCGCTGATGAAGAGGTACGCAGTCCGCGCGGAGGTAGTAACGGCGAGCCAGTACGGTGTCGCCCAGAACCGCAAGCGTTTGGTAATCCTCGGCCTTCGCGACGCCGAAGACGTCTCGTTCCCAGCGCCGACGCACGGGATCCCCGGCCGGCCCGTGAGGACAGCCAGCGATGCGATTGGCGATCTGCCAGACGCAGCAGAGTTCGGGGAGTGCGGCATCCACAACCACGAGCCAACGATGCATTCGGCCGACATGGTGCGGCGCTTTCGAGGACTGGCACCCGGCCGGCGCGAGCAGGGGTCATTTCATGACCGGCTGCATGCCGACAGACCGTCGTTTACGTTGCGAGCCGGGTCGGGCAACTTCTCGCCGCTACGGCCGATCCATTACCGCTTTGATCGCGTCATCACGGCCCGAGAGAGCGCCCGCTTGCAGGGGTTCTCGGACGACTTCATCTGGCCTGACAGCATCCCGAGGCTGCAGCAGTATCGGCAAATCGGCAACGCAGTTCCGCCTCCGCTGGCGTTTGCGCTGGCCAGGTCGCTCGCGGCGCAAATGCGGTGGAAGGCGCAACCGCAGGCTTTTCTTGGCGATCCGACTGGAAGGCCAAATCCGCGGCAACTTTCCGATGATGAACGACGACGGGCACGACTCAGCCGGTTGCGGGGGGCGTCGCTGGGCAAGGTTCCGGAGCTGACGGCCGAGCCTTAAGGACCACGCGTGGACACCCGCAGCGTCGAGGAACGGTCGCCGCTTATGGCGCGCGTTCGTTCCACAGGCAATGTCGCGACGGAACTGCGCTTCATTGCCCTCATGAAGCAGGGAGGCATCACCGGCTGGCGACGCCATATTCCGCTACTGGGGCGGCCTGACTTTACCTTCCGTCGCGAGAGGGTCGTGATCTTTGTCGATGGCTGCTTTTGGCATGGCTGTCCGAGGTGCTACAAGGCGCCGCGAAGCAATCAAACGTACTGGGCGGCGAAGGTGGAGGCCAACAAGGCCCGCGACCAGCGCGTCCGACGCCGCCTGCGCCAAGCGGGCTGGCACGTGATGCGCGTTTGGCAGCATCAGCTAGCGCACCAGCCACAAACGGTGGCCTGGCGACTATTGCGAATACTTGGCCGCGAGGCCGCACTCTAAGGTGATATCGCTTTGTGGCTCGGCAGGAACCTCGTCCGGCCCAATCCGGTGCAATTGCAGCGCCACTTCGAACGGTCGCTTTGCGGTATCAGGCGGCGTTCGCTCCGCCATCTGACGTCAGCTCTTGGCCGACAACGGGCGCCGATCAGTTCACCCTCGCCCGACCCAATACGGCTCGCGCAGATCCTTCTTCAGGATCTTGCCGGCGCCCGACAGTGGCAGCGCATCGCGGAACTCCACCGTCTTCGGACACTTGTAGGCAGCGATGAACTCGCGGCAATGGGCCTTCAGCTCGTCTTCGCTTAAGCCGGCTCCGGGCTTGCACACCACCACCGCATGCACCGCCTCGCCCCACTGCGGGTGCGGGATGCCGATCACCGCGCACAGCGCCACCGCGGGGTGCTGCGCGATGCTGTTCTCGACCTCGGCCGAATAGACGTTCTCGCCGCCGCTGACGATCATGTCCTTCAGCCGGTCGACGATGAAGATGCAGCCGGCGTCGTCCATCGTCGCGCCGTCGCCGGTGTGCAGCCAGCCGCCGCGCAGCGCCTTGGCCGTTTCCTCGGGCTTGTTCCAGTAGCCCTGCATGATGTTCGGGCCGCGCACGATGATCTCGCCCACCGTGCCGCGCGGCACTTCGCGGCCCTCGCCATCGACGATCTTCACCTCGACGCCGAAGCCGGCGCGGCCCACCGAGCGCGACAGGCCGCTCTTGCGTGCCGCCTCGCCATGGTTTTCCGGCGGGTTGGTGCTGACGATCGGGCAGGCCTCGGTCAGGCCGTAGGAATGGCTCAGCTCGATCCACGGCAGCCGGGCCAGCAGCTGTTCGACCATCGCGCCGGCGCTCGGCGACGCGCCGTAGCTCAGGCGCTTCAGGCCGCGCAGGTCGTGCCGGCCGAAGTCCGGGTGCGCGAGCAGCGCCTGGATCATCGTCGGTACCAGCACCGTGTCGGCGACGGCTTCGCGCTCGATCAGCTTCAGCACCTCGGCGGCATCGAAGCCGGCGACGATGACGTGGGTCTCGCCGGCGATGAACTGCAGCACGGCGCGCGCCAGCCCGGCGATGTGGAACAGCGGCGCCACGTGCAGGCAGGCGCCGTCCTTCAGCGGCGGCGCTTCGGCCATGCGCTGGATGCAGGCCGAACACAGGTTCAGGTGCGACTGCATCACGCCCTTGGGGAAACCGGTGGTGCCGCCCGTGTACATGATGCAGGCCAGGTCGTCGCCGCCGCGGTGGGCGTCGGCCACCGGCTCGGTTTCGGCGATCAGCTGCTCGAAGGACAGCAGGCCTTCGGGCGCGGGGCTGCTGCAGCGCGCGGTGCGGGCTCAGGCTGCCAGGTCGGCCGCACCCGCCCGACGCCTCAGCACAGTCACTGCTCAGCCCGCCCGATCCAGCTTGTCGAGCAGGGCCAGCGCACGCTTGGGCTTGCCGCGGGCCGCGCGCGTTTCGAAGCGCACGCGCGCGTCGTAGTTGGCGAGCGCCACCGTGGCCAGCTCGTCGATCAGCTTGTTGATGCTGATGGCGCTGGCCTTCGCCAGGGCCTTCAGGCGCTCGTGTTTGTCGTCGGGCAAACGGATCGTCAAGGTGGACATGCAAACGCCTCCAGGCATTGCTCGGGCGTCAGCACCCGGAGGGTTGGCAACTCGAGTTCGCCACGCGTTACTCCGCGAAGGTTGCGCGTCACGAAGCCGGCGCAGGGCTTCGGCTTCATTGCATTCTCGATCTGCGCAGCGACCGCCGGCTTGGCGATACGGCCTGGCCTTCAGAGCAGCCGCGCGGGGTGTCCGACCTTGGTCAGCAAGGTCACCGCCTGCTTGTCGAAGGATACGAAGCTTTCACCGCCCAGCCAGTTGCCTTCGTAGGCGATGACGCCATCAGCGAAGTCGCCGTTCGCTTCGAGCATGGCCAGACCAGCCTCGACGGCGGGCCTGTTCACTTGAACGTTGGCCGCGGCAACCAAGGCGCGGATCGCGGCGGCGATGTCTTCGTTCCGCAGGCTGTAGACCTTGTGCAGCACCCACACGAACTCGCACAAGCAGGGCAATGCAACGGCGATCACCTCGGCATTCGTCAAAACCTTGGCTGCGACTCGCGCCTGAGCAGGATGGTCGCGCACGGCGGCGCGGACAAGGACGTTGGTGTCGACGACGACCTTCACTTCTTGCCGGACCAGCCGCGTGCCGCCGCATCGCTGATTTCTTCGATTGTGGCGACCTTCTTGCTGCGGCCCGCCAGCAGCCCGACAAACGAATCGATCGATCCGGTGGGCTGGGCGGCTTTGAGTACGCCTCTGCCGTCGGGCACCAGATCCAGCTCGATCTTCTCGCCGGGCTTGATGCCGAGATGCTGCAGCACTTCCTTCCGAAGCGTGACCTGCCCCCTTGCCGTGACCGTCAGCGTAGTCATCGTGTCCGTCCTGGTCTGTCAACCCACCGGCATGGTAATGCAATTTTACCTTACCTGCCAGCTGCTGCGACCGCAACCGCCGAGGGACAACGCCGCGGCAATCGCTATGCTGGCTGGCGTTGCTGCACCCAGGACCTGACGGGCTCGGGTCCATAGGTGACCGGCGGCGTGTACTCGTCTTCGTCGATGATCTGCATCGAGATGAAACGTTTGCCCGCATCGGGCAGCGTGATCTGCGCAGCCCGCGTCGTCGGGCGAGACACCATCAGGGCTGTCCGATCCCCTATGCCGCGCGAGCCATGGCCAGCGTCTCGATCACCGCGGGGACATACCAGTCCTCGTCGACGGCCGGCCAATGCAGGCCGAGCCCGAAATCCACGATCTCGATGTGCTCGCAGTCCCCGGTGGGGGCTGCGGCCAGGCGCGGCGAGAACGACCGAGGCACCTGAACGCTCCACCCCGAAGCCAGGTCGATCTCGATCCGATCCTTGATCTCCAGGTACCTGGCGGCAACGGCGCGTGCTGCCGTCAGGGTGCGTACGCCAGCAGTTCGGGCGGCAGCAATCTGTGCGTCATCGAGCAGGGGGTGAGCGTCAGCCATCATGTTTCCTCCAAGCTTCCAGCAGTTCCATTTGTCTCGCCGTCGCGATCTGCAGCACCTTGCGAATCTGGGCATTGGTCAACGGCCCGCGTACGGCACGCAAGGCCAGCGGGTCGATCAGCAACTCCACGACGCCGCCGTGCCCGAGTACGTGAATGTGCGGCGGCGCGTGGTCATGCACATAGATCATGAGGCGGAATCCCGCCTCGTTGAATGTCGTTGGCCTGCTTCAGTGTAGTGGCGCCGCGGCCCGCGCGCCCCGCGTGCTCGGGCGCATGCAGCGGGTAGATGTCGGCCTCGGGGTTGGGGACGGGCCCCAGGATCGACTGGCTGCCGACGATGACGAATTCGTACTGGCCCGTCACGTTGCCGCTGGCGCGGATGATGTGCTCGAGTTCTTCGCGGCATCATGGCGCAACCCGATGCGCGGCGCCGCCGAGGACGATGCCCTTTTCGAGCCGGCGCACCTGAGCCATGACGTTGCGGCGCACCGGTTCCGGCAGCAGCGTGATCAATGGGGAGGCCTGGCGCAATTCCTGCGCGCGCCGGGTCCGGCCCAGGATCTTGCGCCACTTGCGCTGGCGCAGGATGTCCTGCCACTCCTTCCATAGGCCGCCGGAGCGCGAGTTGCCGGATTGCAGCCAGCGTTCCAGTGTCTGCTCGGCCCGATGCAACAGGGCGGGTTCGGACCGGACGAGGCGGACCGCCTCTTCAAGCAGTGCCAGGCTTTGCCCTGCGCCTTGCGCAGGCGCTTGATTCCAGCCATCCCGCCGTTGTGGGACCAAGCGACGGGGCGCAGCCGCCGTCCCGTCAGTGCTCAGCGCCCGATGCGCTTCATCTTCGTGGTGTCCAGGCGCACCAGGCCGAAGGCCATGCCGTAGAAGATGCGGCCTTGCGGGTCGCACTTGATCGGCGTGTACATGCCGTTCAGCCGCGGGTCGCTGCCCGAACGAATAGTCATCACCGTCTCGCCGCTGGCTATGTCCAGCCCGATGTGGCAGCGATCGTTCCAGCCGTCGGCGAAGTAGCCCTCGACGATGGCCATGCGGCTGGGCCCGCTGATCATCGGCACGATCGAGATCGACGACACGTCGGCGCGCGCCCAGCTTTGCGTCCAGCAGTGCTGCGCGTGGTCCCAGCGGAAGGCCGCAGCGCCCAGCGGCCCGGGCCGCGTCGCGCCGGTGACCATGTTGCCGAAGAAGCTTTCGGTCGACAGCATCGGCGTGTCTTCGGGGCGGATGTTGTTGACGACGAAGGCGTCGTCGCCGTAGATCGCCACCGACTGCTCGGACTGCACGGTATCGATCCCCGGGCCCATCTCGACGCGGATCTGGTCGGCGATGCGCGGCGAGGCCGTGCCTGGCCGCTGCTGCCAGCCGGCGGGAATGTCATTGCGCCAGAACGCCACCAGGCGCATCTTCTGCGCGCCGTCGGTGATGACCACGAGCTGATCCTCGCCGGGTGCAAAGCCCATCAGCGTCGGTGTCGAGCCGGTGCCGTCGCCGATCTTCGGCGCCGGCATCAGCGTGCCGCGGTCGTAGCCGGCGGCCCAGGCGCCACTGGCCTCGTCGTCGCGGATCTTGCCGTCGGGCCCCACCACCAGCCGGTACATCGTGCTATTGGACGCGACGTAGACCGCGCCGCCGCCGCACTCGGGCCCGGTGGCGAAGCTGTTCATGAACATCTCGTCGGCGGCGGTGCCGTTCCAGACGTCGATCAGCTCGAGCGTCTGCCGGTTCAGCGTCAGCACCTTGCCGCCGAAGGTGTTGATCACCAGGTGGCCGTTGAAGCTCATGCCCATGCCGAAGGTGGTGTCGTGCCTATGGCGGGTGTGGTTGCGCACGCGCTCGTTGTCGAACAGCGTCTCCGCCAGCGTGACGATGTGCGCCGGCTGCATCGCCGAGGCCGGGTCCTTCGGGTCGACCTGGTCGATGCGGAAGACCTGCCGGCCGTTGCAGCCGATGAAGGCGTTCTCGCGCGTCAGCACCGCATAGACCGCGCCGGCAGCCGCCTGGTCGGAGGCGGCCGTGAGCATGCGGTTGGGCTGGGCCTGCATGTAGCCGAGCAGCCCCGGCTCGTCGCCGGCGTCGAGGAAGTTGCGCACTTCCTCGGCCTGCTCGACGCGCCTGGCCGCGCTCACTGGCGCGTAGTTGCGCAGGCGCACCGGCACCTCGGTGCGCGCGATCTCGACCAGCCGGTCGCCGTCGCTGCGCAGCTTGCGCAGCGAGTAGCCGGCCCACCACCAGGTGATCTGCTGGCCGTCGACGCTGTCGCTGACCGAAGGCAAGCCGACGCTGTCGTTCGGCACCATGTCCAGCGACTCGGGCGTGATCTCGAAGTGGCCGCGCGGCACGGCGAAGTCGGTGCTGTCGGTGGCGGCGTCGTTCCAGTGGGTCTGGTTGTTGTACGACTGCGCCAGGTACGGGTTCGGCGTCGGGCCGGCGCGTTTGGTCGCGGTGAAGTCGGCTGCGGTGTTCATGAGGATGTCTTCGTTCGTGAGGGGGTTGGATCGGGCGGCGGAATTACTCCGCCTTGGCGCCGGACACATTGATCAGCTGTTCGGTCACCGGCAGGCTGGCTTCGAGGTCGCGCCGGAATTGAGCACCGGTGGCGCCGATCGGCTCCATGCCGGCGACCTGCAGCCGCGCCTTCATCGCCGTGCTCTGCAGTGCAGCCAGGGACTCCTGCTCCAGCCGCGCCTGGATCGGCGCCGGCAGCCCGGCCGGCGCGAGCATGCCGATCCAGCCCACCGTGCGGTATTCAACGTCGGGGAAACCGGCCTGGGCCATCGTCGGCACCTTGGGCAGTTCCTTGATCGGCTTGTCGCCGAGCACGGCCAGCGCGCGCAGCTTGCCGCTGTCCAGGTGCGGCTGCAGCGAGCTGGCCGAACCCACGGCCCAGGCGATCTGGCCGCCGATCAAATCCTGCAGCATCGGCGGCTCGCCCTTGTAGGGCACATGCACCATGTCCAGCCCCTTCGACTGGCTCAGGTAGGCGCCGATCAGGTGCGCGCTGGAGCCGATGCCGTAGGAGCCGTAGACCACCTTGCCCTTGTTCCCTTCAGCCCAGGCGACGAACTCGCGCATGTTCTTCGCCGGTACGGCCTGGCTGTTGACCGCCAGCACCAGCTGCCCGGTGTAGAGCTGCGACACGTAGCTGAAGTCGCGCTTCACGTCGTAGGGCAGCTTCTTGAACATGTAGGGCGCGTTCAGGATCGGCGTCGAGTAGGTGACCAGCACGGTGTAGCCATCCGGCGCGGCGCGCGCCACGGTCTGCGCGGCCAGCACGCCCGAGGCGCCGGGCTTGTTGTCGACGATCAGCGGCTGGCCCATCTGCTTGGCCATCTCCTCGACCATCGTGCGCGTCAACGTGTCGACGATGCCGCCGGGCGGCGCCGGCACGACGACGGTGATCGGCTTGCTCGGGTAGCTCTGTGCGCCGGCTGTCGCGGTGGCGGCAAGCAGCGCGCTGGTCACAAAGGCTTTGAGATTCATGCGATGTCTCCGGTGTGGGGGTTCAGCGGCGGACGATGTGTGCCGGCGTCTCGGGCTGGAACAGTTCGTCGACCAGATGCGCGCGCCGTGCGCGGGTGGCGGCCTGGTTGATGTAGCCCTTGTCGGCGATCTCGTTGGCGTCCATCGATGGCGGCTCCGCCATCAGCAGCAAGCGCGCGACGCTGAGGCTGACGCTGCCGGTCTGCGCGCGCAGGCGCTCGTTCAATGCCTCGATAAGGCGCGGGTGCCGGACCAAGGCTTCGGCATCGAGCTGCGCCAGCTCCGGCGCAAGGCGGCGGCACTCGGCGACATTCGGCCAGGCGAGCGCGCCGATGATCTCCTGGTCGTGGCCGCAGATCACCGCATCGCCGAGCAACGGCGTGCACAGCTCGACCAGGCCGAGGCGGATGGCGCCGGTGCGCACCCAGGTGCCGTTGGCGAGCTTGAAGTCTTCGACCACGCGGCCGGCGAAGCGCACGCCGCGGGTCGGATCGGCGGGGTCGTTGAGGCGCACCGCATCGCCGATGATGAAGAAGCCCTCTTCGTCGAGCGCGGCGGCGCTCAGGTCCGGGCGCTGCAGGTAGCCGCCGAAGGGGAAGGCCAGGCGCACACGCAGCTCGTAGCGGCCATCGCCGCCGGGCTGCGGAATCAGCTTGACCTCGGTGCCCGGTGTCGGCACGCCGACGTTGCCGAGATCGTCGCCGACCGCATGGTTGAAGCAGCCGCTGCCGGCGGTCTCGGTGGAGCCGAGGCCGGTGTGGAACTGGATGCGCTCGCCCACCGTGCGTTCGGCCACGCGCTGCACGCGCTCCCACACGTCGCGCGGCAGGCTGGCGCCGCCGTAGCCCAGACCGACGGCCTTGGCGAAGAAGCTGCGCGCCAGCGCCGGGTCGCGCTCCAGTTCGGTGGCGAGCATCGCCCAGGCGGTCGGCACGGTGTTGAAGACGCTGGGCGAGACCTCGCGCAGGCTCTGCACGGTGCGCTCGAACTCGCCGGGCAGCGGCTTGCCGTCGTCGATGTAGTGCGTGGCGCCGGTCAGCATCGAGCGGTTCAGGTTGATCAGCAGCCCGAAGGCATGGTGCCAGGGCAGCCAGTCGAGGAAGACCGGCTGCGGCTCGGTCAGCTGGCCGAAGATCTCGCCGATGAAGCGCACCAAAGCACGCAGCGTGGCGTAGGTGGTGGCGACGCCCTTGGGCACGCCGGTGGAGCCGGAGGTGAAGAGCACGCGCGCCAGTTGTTCGGGGCGGATCGCGGCGTGGGCCGCGGCGATGGCGGTCCGGCGTGCCGGCGTCAGCTCGGTCGCCAGCAACTGCTGCCACGCCACCTGGCCCTGGCCCGCGCCCTCGACCGCGATCAGCTGGGCCTGGGGCAGATCGAGCGCCGCGAAGGCACGAGCGAAGGCCGGCGCCGACTGCACGAACACTGCCGCCGGCGGCAACAGGTCGCGCACGCCCTTCAGCCGCACATGGTCGCTGCTGCGCAGCGAATAGGCCGGCGACACAGGTGCGGCCGGGATGCCGACATACTCCGCCGCCAGCAGCAGCACCGCCTGCTCGATCGAATTGCCCGACAGCAGCATCAGCGGCCGGTCCTGGCCCAGGCCCAGGTCGAGCAGACCGGCGGCGACAGCCTGCACCTGGGTCCACAGCTCGGCCCAGCTGATGCGGCGCCACGAACGGTCGGCCGCGCGCTCGCACAGCGCCGGTGTGGCCGCGCGCCGATCCGCCCACAGCGGCAGGAAATCGGCGAAGCACTGCTGCTCGACATCACGTGCCGGCAGTGCCGAACGCAGGATCAGCGTGCCGTCGGGCCGCGCTTCGGCGATCGCCCTCAACTCGGGCACGCGGGCGCGGCGAAAGGGCTTCGGGTCGGCGGCCGTGCGGGCCGAGGCAAGAACTTCCATGGGCGTCTCCGGTCTTGCGGCGGGTCGGTGTCGCGATGACGAAACCGATGCGACCAGGGAAGCTTAGGGATGGGGGATACGAGACTCACCACCCGTGGTGGGTGGACGGGGCGGTGTCAGCCTGCAGGATTCGAGTCGTCTTGGGCCTGAACAAGACGACGGCCAGCCATCTCGCAGAGGCCTCGCGCGTCAAGCTGGATGTCTGCTTTCACCTCAGCCAGTGGACTGCTTGTGGCCGCCAGCGCAAGTCGAACGCGCAGCTGCGAACGACTGCGAAGCGCGGGCAGCGGTCGCTCAAACCCCCTGCCGCTGCAGCTTCGCGCCCAGCGCCTGCGCCAGCGTGTCGGCGCTGTCCTGCAGATGCGCACGCGTCGCGGCATCGAGCGGCTGCGGCCGCTTCAGTGATTTGTCCAGTTGCGCCTGCAGCCACAGCGCCTGCTGGCGCAGCAGGCTGCGCGCGTCGGCACGCGCTTGCGGGCTGGGGCGCAGCAGCGCGGTGGCGACGCGGTTGACATGGTCGCGCTGCAGTTCGCGGCGCGTGGCGCTGATGTTGCCGCCGCTGTGCAGCTCGCTCCACACGTCGCGGCTCAGGCGCTGGTACAGCTCGGCCAGCTGGAAGGCCGCCTGCGGCCGGTCGGCCTTGCCGACGCTGTCGAGAATGCGCGCCGCCACCGCGTCGCTCAGCAGCTGGCTCAGCACCATGCGCTGCAGGTCCAGCAGCCGCTGCGGCACCGGATAGTCGGTGGCCAGCGCCGGGTTGTCGCCGCGGTCGTCGAAGTCCGGCGCCAGCCGGCGCTGCAGCGTCGGCGTGACGGCCAGGCCGTCGATGGCCAGCACGTGGCGCGCGATCAGGTCCAGCGCCGCGCGCTGCGTGGCCGCGTCCGCCGGCTGCAGCGGGTCGCGCCCGCTGCCCGGATGGTCGCGCAAGGTGCGCACGCCGCCGATCTGGCGCACCAGCACGCCCACCGCACGGCCGGCGTCGGCGATCGCATAGGCCAGCGAGCGGCGCAGCACCGCATAACTCTGGTCGGGCGTCAGCGGGCGGACTTCCTGGCGATGGAACAGGTCGCGCGCGATCTCCAGCCTTTTCGCGGCATAGGCGATCGGGTCCGCGCCCAGGTCGAGCACGATCGTCTCCGGGTCGACGCCGAGGGCCGCATCTTCGTCGGTGCCGTAGGCCAGCAGCGGCTCGTGGCTGCGCGCGGCGATGCGCTGCAGCTCGGCGCCTTCGTCCTCGGGCGCGATCTCCTTGTAGGCGTATTCGATGGCCCAGTAGTCGTAGGGCCCGAGCGTGGTCATGAACGGCACGCCGCCGCGCTGCCCGGGCCGCGGCAGGTTGACGGCGTTGTATTCCATCACCGAGCCGGTGGTGCCGTGCACGCGCGTGAACTCCGGGTCCGACAGCTGCGCTTCGGTATAGACGCGCGAGGCGCGGAAGTTGTGGCGCAGGCCGAGCGTGTGCCCGACCTCATGCATGATCGTGTCCTTGATGTAGTCGCGCACGAAGGCTTCGGCCTCGGCGCTGTCGGGCGCCAGGTCGCCGCGCGCTTCGAGCACGTCCAGCGCGTAGCTCAGCTGCTCGGCCGCGACGCCGGCATACAGGCAGTGCGCGGCGTGGTCGTGCGCATCCGCAGCCGCGCCGCCGCCGAGCACCGCCGCAAAGGCCGACGCGCCGGACAGCGTCTGCGTGCGCAGGTTGCGCTGCGCCCGCGCGCTCAGGCTTTCGAAGCCGATGTCGGCGTCGAGGATCTCGCCGGTGCGCGGGTCGACGTGCTTCGGGCCGATGGCGCCGAAGGCAGGCACCGCCGACATCATCCAGCGCACCGACGCATAGCCGATGTCCAGCGTGTCGAAGGCGGCGTCGTCGGGCTGCTGCTGCACGGCGATGGCGTCCTTGAAGCCGATGCGCTCGAAGGCCTTGTTCCATTCGAGGATGGCCTCGGTGATCACCGCGCGGTACTTCAGCGGCACGTTGCGGTCGAGCCAGAAGGTGACCGGCTTGACCGGCTCGGACAGCGCCGCCTGCGGGTCCTTCTTCTGCAGCCGCCAGCGCTCGACCATGCGCACGCGCGGCGAGCGCTCGAGGTCGTCGCTGAAGTCCAGCACCGACTGCGAGTTCAGGCCGATGCGCGCGTCGGCGCGGCGCGGCTTCATCGGCTCGGCCGGCAGCGGCGCCAGCGAATAGTGGTGGCCGACGAACAGGCTGCGCGCATCGGGCAGGTAGCGCGGCAGCGTCGGCGCCGGCATGCCCGGCGGCATGCCCGGCTGCGCAATGCCGAGGCTGGCGGTGTAGTAGTGGTTCTGCGTCTCGATCTCCAGCGACTGCGCCGAACCGCGCACCGCGGTGATGCTGGTGTGGCGCGGGTCGAGCGCGTAGCCCTGCCGGAACGCGCGCTGCAGCTGCATGCCCAAGCCGAGCATGTCGCTCAGGAACAAGCTGTTGGCGTCGATCAGCACCGTGCGCCGCTGCGCATGCGGCTGGCTGGCCACCAGCGCACTGCCGAGCAGGCTGGGCGAATACGACACCGCGGCGGCGCGGCCTTCGGGCGTGCCCGGCGTGGCGAAGACGTCCAGGTTGCGCGCCAGCAGCCGCACCTGGTTGTGCACGCGCACGAACTCCACCACCTGCGCGCCGCCCGCGCCGCTGATCGGGTAGGCCATCATGCCGCCGAGCACGAGGGCCTCGCCGATGCCGGTGGACAGCTTCGGCGACAGGATGAAGGGCCGGCCGAAATCCTCGGGCGCGAGCTCGAGCCAGAGCTTGTCGTCCTTCTGCCAGGCGGTGATCGGGCCGTCGATCTGCCTGGCGTCCTTGGTCACCACTGCAAAGGGCGGCAGGCCGCCCATGACGGGCATCGCCGGTGCCGCTGGTGCCGCCACCAGTGCCCCCGGTGCCGCAGGTGTCGCCGCTGCCGGCGCCGCTGACGTTGCGGCGATGAGCGCGGGCGCGGCAGCGGCCGCAGCGACGGGCGTCTGCGGCGTCTGCGGCGTCATCGCGGGGGTCAGCGCGCAGCCGCCCAGCCAGGCCAGCGGCGGCAGCAGCAGCGCAGCCAAGGCGCGGCGGGGCAGTAAGGCGTGGCTCATCGATGATCGGCAGCAGAAGGCGGCGCCTCCAGCCGGAGGCACGGGGCTTGGGAGTCCGGCCGGCACCTTTGGTTCACGCCCTGCCGCGCCGGTCCGCAGGCGATTGTCCCGCAACGGCGGCGGCCCGAGGTTGGCGCGGCGTGCCAGGCTACCGCGGCGCAGCGCGCTGACGCAGCAGCCTGGCGATGCGCGTCACCAGCAGCAGCCCGAGCAGCGCGCAGCTGCCGGTGGCCGCCCAGGTCCAATGCCAGCCGCCGGCCAGCCCGGCGACCCAGGCGACCAGCGGCGGGCCGGCGAACTGGCCGAACGCCGACCACTGCTGCACCCAGCCGATGGTGCTGGACAAGGTGCCTTCGCCGGGCGCGAGAAGCAGCGCCAGCGAAAACAGCGTCGCCGGAATCAATCCGCCGAACATCGAGAACGCCAGCACCGCCGTGTAGCGCAGCGCCGCCGGCAGGCCGTGGCCGCCGATTTCGGCATAGGCGGCCACCGCCGCCACGCCCATGGCGGCGAAGCCGATGTTCAGCAGCCGTGCCGGCGCCACGCCGGCATGCTGCAGCCGCCCCGCGGCGACGTTGCCGAGCATGTTCACCGCGGCGGCCAGCGCCGTCAGCACGCCGGTCAGCACGCCCGACACGCCGGCGCGCAGGTAGATCGTCGGCAGGAAGCCGATCACCGCCAGCCACTGGCCGGAATAGACGGCGAAGGTCAGCGCCACCAGCCACGGCCCGGGCGCGGCCAGCGTGCGGCGCAGCCGCTGCCACCAGCCGGCGCCGCCGCCCGCGGCGGCGGCCGGCGCGGGTACATCGGGTGCCGCGGGCGCATCGGGCACCGCGCGCGCCAGCCACAACGCCATGGCCAGCGAGATGCCACCCAGCAGCCACCACCAGCTGCGCCAGCCGAAGGCGCCGATCCACACCGGGCCGGCGAGCAGCGCCAGCGCGGTACCGAAGGGCATGTAGCTGCCCCAGAAGCCGAGCATGCGGCTCAGGTGTTGCGGCGGCACCAGCCGGCGCACCAGCCCCGGCGCCGGCAGCACCACCAGCAGGAAGCCGAAGCCTTCGAGCGCACGCAGCGCCATCAGCCAGGGCACGGCCTGCGCCAGCGCCCCCAGCACGCTGGCCGCGGCCAGCAGCCCCAGGCCGATCAGCATGCTGCGCTTCAGGCCCAGCCCGTCGGCGAGCACGCCGAAGGCCACACCGGCGCTCATGCCGGCGAATTGCACCAGCGACAGCAGGAAGCCCGCCTGCAGCAGCGACAGCCCCAGGGCCGCCTGCAGCGCGCTGATCGCCGGCGGCAGCTTGGCCACGTGCAGCGCGCCGGCCACGCCGGCCAGGATGACGATCGCCGCCGCGCGCTCCGGCGCCGCGGCCGTGCGCGTCACTTCAAGGCCTTGAAGCGCAGCCGATGCGGCTTGGCGCCCTCTTCGCCCAGGCGCTTGACCTTGTCGGCCTCGTACTCCTGGTAGTTGCCGGCGTAGAAGAACCACTGGCTGTCGCCTTCGGCGGCGAGGATGTGCGTGCAGATGCGGTCCAGGAACCAGCGGTCGTGGCTGATGACCATCACGCTGCCGGCAAATTCGAGCAGCGCGTCTTCCAGCGCACGCAGCGTTTCCACGTCCAGGTCGTTCGACGGTTCGTCCAGCAGCAGCACGTTGCCGCCCTGCGCCAGCGTCTTGGCCAGATGCAGCCGGCCGCGTTCACCGCCCGAGAGTTGCCCGACCAGCTTCTGCTGATCGTTGCCCTTGAAATTGAAGCGGCCGAGATAGGCGCGGCTGGGCATCGAGAACTTGCCGACGACGATGTTGTCCAGCCCGCCCGACACGTCTTGCCACACCGTCTTGTCGTTGGCCAGGTCCTCGCGGCTCTGGTCGACGAAGGCCAGCTTGGCGGTGGTGCCGATGACCACCTCGCCGGCATCGGGCTGCTCGCGCCCCTGGATCAGCCGGAACAGCGTCGACTTGCCGGCGCCGTTGGGGCCGATGATGCCGACGATGGCGCCGGGCGGCACCTTGAAGTTGACGTTGTCCATCAGCAGCCGGTCGCCGAAGCTCTTGCTCACCGCCTTGAACTCGATCACCTGGTTGCCCAGGCGCTCACCCACCGGAATGAAGATCTCGTTGGTCTCGTTGCGCTTCTGGTAGTCGACGTCGCTCAACTCTTCGAAGCGCGCCAGCCGCGCCTTGCTCTTGGTCTGCCGGCCCTTGGCGTTGGAGCGCACCCACTTCAGCTCCTCCTTCATCGCCTTGGTGCGCGCGTCCTCGGTCTTCTGCTCCAGCTCCAGGCGCTTTTCCTTCTGGTCCAGCCAGTCGGAGTAGTTGCCCTTGTAGGGAATGCCGCGGCCGCGGTCGAGCTCCAGGATCCACTCGGCCGCGTTGTCCAGGAAGTAGCGGTCGTGGGTGATGGCCACCACCGTGCCCGGGTAGCGCTTGAGGAAGATCTCCAGCCATTCGACGCTTTCCGCGTCCAGGTGGTTGGTGGGTTCGTCGAGCAGCAGCATGTCGGGCTTGCTCAGCAGCAGCCGGCACAGCGCCACGCGGCGCTTCTCGCCGCCCGAAAGCGTGGCGATGGTCGCGTCCCACGGCGGCAGGCGCAGCGCGTCGGCGGCGATCTCCAGCTGCAGGTCGGTGTTCTCGCTGCCGGCCGCGGCGATCACCGCCTCCAGCTCGGCCTGCTCGGCGGCCAGCTTGTCGAAGTCGGCATCGGGCTCGGCATAGGCTGCATAGACCTCGTCGAGCCGCGCCTTGGCGGCCAGAACGCCGCCGATGCCCTGCTCGACCGCCTCGCGCACCGTCTGCGCCGGGTCGAGCTGCGGCTCCTGCGGCAGGTAGCCGATCTGCAGACCGGGCATCGGCACGGCTTCGCCTTCGATGTCCTTGTCCAGGCCGGCCATGATCTTCAGCAGCGTGGACTTGCCCGAGCCGTTGAGGCCGAGCACGCCGATCTTCGCGCCGGGAAAGAAGGACAGGCTGATGTCCTTCAGGATCTGTCGCTTCGGCGGCACGGTCTTGCCGACGCGGTTCATGGTGTAGACGTACTGGGCCATGGCTCTCGCTGGGGAATCCTGGAAAGCGCGCGCTGGTGCGGCGCGAGAAACCCGTTATTGTCGCCGCATGGAGGACCGGACATGACGCCAAACCGCGCAGCCCCCCGCCCCACCGTACGCGAGGCCACCTTCGGCCTGCTGCGCGGCCTGGGGCTGACGACGATCTTCGGCAATCCGGGCTCGACCGAGCTGGCGATGCTGCTCGACTTCCCCGCCGACTTCCGCTACGTGCTCGGCCTGCAGGAATCGGTGGTCGTCGGCATGGCCGACGGCTACGCGCAGGCCACGCGCAACGCGGCTTTGGTCAACCTGCATTCCGCGGTCGGCGTCGGCCATGCGATGGGCGCGATCTTCACCGCCTACCGCAACCGCACGCCGCTGCTCATCACTGCCGGGCAGCAGGCACGCGGCATCCTGCCCTTCGACCCCTTCCTGTCGTCGATGCGCGCCACCGAGCTGCCGCAGCCCTACGTCAAGTGGGCGGTGGAGCCGGCGCGCGCCGCCGACGTGCCGCAGGCGATCGCGCGCGCCTACTACCTGTCGATGATGCCGCCGCGCGGCCCGGTGCTGGTGTCGGTGCCGGCCGACGACTGGAACATGCCCGCTTCTGCCCTGCAGCCGCGCCAGGTGAGCCGTGCGCTGCGCGCGGAGCCGGCGCTGATCGAAGGCATCGCCTCGAGCCTGGACGCGGCCGAGCACCCGGCCTTCGTCGTCGGCGCGGCGATCGACCGCGACGCCGCCTGGCACGCCACCGTGCAGCTGGCCGAAGCGCATCGCGCGCGCGTGTTCCATGCGCCGATGTCCGGGCGCTGCGGCTTCCCCAACGACCATGCCCTCTTCGCCGGCTACCTGCCGCCGATGCGCGAGCGCATCGTCGAAAGGCTGGCCGGCCACGACTACGTGCTGGCCATCGGCGCGCCGGTCTTCAGCTACCACGTCGAAGGATCGGGCCCGTTCCTGCCCGCCGGCACGCAGCTCGGCCAGCTGATCGACGACCCCGACATCGCCGCCTGGGCGCCGGTGGGCAGCGCCGCGCTGTGCAGCATCGGTCTGGGCCTGCAGGACCTGCTGGCGCTGTGCAAGCCGCCGCCGCGCGCCTGGCCCGCGGCGCGCGCGGCGACGTCACGCGCCGAGCCGCCGGCAGCGGGCGAGCGTTTGTCGGTGGCCTACGTGTTGCAGACGCTGGCCGAAGCGCGCCGCCCCGACAGCATCATCGTCGAGGAGGCGCCGAGCGCACGCCCGGTGATGCACGAGCGGCTGCCGATCCTGCAGCCCGAGACCTTCCACGAGATGTGCAGCGGCGGCCTGGGCTTCGGGCTGTCGGCGGCGATGGGCGTGGCGCTGGCCGAGCCGAAGCGGCGCGTGATCGCGCTGATCGGCGACGGCTCGGCGATGTACACGATCCAGTCGCTGTGGAACGCGGCGCAGCTCGAATTGCCGATAGCCATCCTGATCCTGAAGAACCGGCGCTATGCCGCGCTGCAGGACTTCGCGCCGCAGTTCGGCTTCGCGCGCGGCGCCAAGGTCGAAGGCAGCGACTTGCCGGACCTGGACTTCGTCGCGCTGGCCGCGGGCCAGGGCGTGGCCGGGCGCCGCGTCGAGACGGCGGCGCAGTTGCACGAGGCGCTGCCGCTGGCGCTGAATGCCGGCGCGCCGATGCTGCTGGAGATCGAGATCGCATAGCCATGGCAATTCCCGACTACCAAACATTGATGCTGCCCCTCCTTCGGCTCGTCGCTGACGGCGAGGAGTTTCGCTTCCGAGACGTGGTCGACGCACTAGCCCAAGAGTTCCGGATCACGCCGGAAGAACGGGGAGCCCTCCTGCCCAGCGGCTCGGCATTCCTGTTCGACAGCCGCGCGGGATGGGCCAGGACCTACTTGAAGCAGGCCGGTCTGCTCGAATCGCCGAAGCGCGGCGTGATACGGATCACCGAACGAGGAAGAACCACACTCGCCGGCGAACCGAGTCGAATCGATGTGAAGTTCCTCGATCGGTTTGCCGAGTTCCGCGACTTCAGAGCACGACGCCCAGAAGAGGGCCGCGTGGACAGAGCTTCTGGTGAAGTGACGCCACAAGCGGGACTGGAAATCGAGACACCCGAAGAGCGTCTGGCCACCGCCTATGCGACGCTTCGCGCCGACCTGCAGGCCAACCTGATCGATCAGGTGAAATCCGCGAGCCCCGCCTTCTTCGAAAGACTCGTCGTCGACCTGCTGCTCGCCATGGGCTATGGCGGCTCGCGCCAGGATGCCGGCCGCGCCATCGGCAAGAGCGGCGACGGTGGCATCGATGGAATCATCAAGGAAGACAAGCTCGGCCTCGACGCGATCTACCTCCAGGCCAAGCGCTGGGAGGGAGCGGTGGGCCGGCCCGAAGTGCAGAAGTTCGCCGGCGCATTGCAAGGTCATCGCGCGTCGAAGGGGGTCTTCATCACGACCTCGTCTTTCACCCGCGATGCGGAGGACTACGCCAATGCGATCAACACGAAGGTCATTCTGATCAACGGCGCGCTCCTGACCGAGCTGATGATCGACCACAACGTCGGCGTCGCCACGACGAGCACGTACCAAGTGAAGAAAGTCGACGCGGACTACTTCGAAGGGGAGTAGTCCGCGCTGCCAAGTGCGACCCTTATTCGTTGAATTCGAAGACCAAGGAAACAAACATGAGAAGCCGCTTAGCAAGCATTGCCCTCTTCGCCGCTGTCAGCGTCTTCGCCGGCAACGCGCTGGCCCAGGCCTGGCCGAGCAAGCCGCTGAAGATCATCGTCAACTTCCCGCCGGGCGGCGCGGCCGACCAGATCGCGCGCGCGGTCGGCGGCCCGCTGCACACGGCGCTGGGGCAGACGGTGGTGGTCGAGAACCGCGCCGGCTCCGGCGGCAACATCGGCGGCGAGGCCGTCGCCAAGTCGCCGCCCGACGGCTACACGCTGCTGATGAGCTCGGGCGGCATGGTCTCGGTCAACCCGCACATCTACGCGAAGATGAGCTTCGACCCGGCCAAGGACCTGGTGCCGGTGGCCGCCGCGGCGCGCGTGCTGGTGTTCCTGGTGGTGCGCAGCGAGAGCCCGATCAAGGACTACGCCGCCTTCATCGCCGACCTGAAGGCGCACCCCGGCCAGCGCAGCTTCGGCTCGCCGGGCAACGGCAGCTCGCCGCACCTGGCCACCGAGATGCTGAAGGCGCAGACCGGCACCTTCGCCGTGCACGTGCCTTATCGCGGCGCGGCGCCGGCGCTGAGCGACCTGCTCGGCGGCCAGCTCGACTTCCTGTTCGATCCCGGCATCGCGATACCGCACATCAAGGCCGGCAAGCTGCGCCTGCTGGCAGTGGGCAGCCCGCAGCGCGCACCGCTGTTCCCGGATGCGCCGACGCTGGACGAACTGGGGCTGAAGGGCTTCGATGCCGACACCGTATTCGGCTTTTACGCGCCGGCCGGCACGCCCGAGGCGGTGATCGCGCGGCCGAACACCGAGATCAACCGCATCCTCGGCACGCCGGCGCTGCAGGAGCGCATCCACGCGCTGGGCGGCGTGCCCGCGCCGATGAGCCCGGCGCAGTTCGCAGCCAAGGCAGCCGAGGATTCGAAGCGCTTCGGCGAGATCATCAAGGCGCGCAGGATCGTCGGCGATTGAGGAAGGAGCCGCCGGAACAGCTCTGATCCCGAGGCTTCAAGTCGGCAACCCGGCCTTCGTCGCGGCTGCCGTCGACAATCGGTGCGCCGCTTACCACCATCCGGCCATGGACACGATCGACCTCGAGCAGACCTTGCCCCAACCCTCGAGGGACTTCGTGGCCAAGCGCGTGCGCGACGGCGCCTATGCCGACACGGCCGAATACCTGCGCGACCTGGTGCGGCGCAGCCGCGAGGAGCAGGCAGGTACGCGCAACAGGGCGGCGCGGTCGATCAGGTGCAGGCGCGGCTGAAGGCCCTGCTTGCCGGCGCAGCGCCGGTCTCTGCCTCGATCCCTACGCTGCCTGGCGGATAGAATGCGGCCGTGCTTTGGCCTCCAGTCGCCACCGTCACGGTCGCTTCCGACACTTCTTGCCCTCGCCCTGCAGACTGGTGCGCCCGCCACGGGTTGCCGCAGGCCGCGAACCTGGCTCCGCACGGAGCCGTCCTTCCGACATGAACTTCAAAGAACTCGGCCTGGCCGAGCCCATCGTGCGCGCCGTGCACGAACACGGCTACGACGCGCCCACCCCCATCCAGGCAAAGGTGATCCCGACGATCCTGCAAGGCGCCGACGTGCTCGGCGGCGCGCAGACCGGCACCGGCAAGACGGCAGGCTTCACGCTGCCGATGCTGCAGCGGCTCATGGCGCACAAACCGGCGCACGAACCGGCGCACAAACCGGCGCGCGACGCGCGCGGCCGCATCCCGATCCGCGCGCTGATCCTCACCCCCACGCGCGAACTCGCCGCGCAGGTCGAAGAGAGCGTGCGCGTCTACGGCAAGCACAGCGGGCTGAGCAGCATGGTCATGTTCGGCGGCGTCGGCATGCAGCCGCAGATCGACAAGCTGCGGCGCGGCGTCGACATCCTGGTGGCCACACCGGGCCGCCTGCTCGACCACCACGGCCAGGGCACGCTGGAGCTGAAGCACGTGGAGATCTTCGTGCTCGACGAGGCCGACCGCATGCTCGACATGGGCTTCATCCACGACATCAAGAAGGTGCTGGCCGTGCTGCCGGCAAAGAAGCAGAGCCTGCTGTTCAGCGCCACCTTCAGCGACGAGATCAAGGCGCTGGCCGACCGGCTGCTGAACCAGCCGGTGCTGATCGAAGTGGCGCGGCGCAATTCCACCGCCGAACTGGTGGCGCAGAAGGTGCACCCGGTGTCGCGCGAGCGCAAGAAGGAGCTGCTGGCGCACCTGATCCGCGGCGGCAGCTGGCAGCAGGTGCTGGTGTTCACGCGCATGAAGCACGGCGCCAACCGGCTGGCCGAATACCTGAACGACCAGGGCATCAGCGCGATGGCCATCCACGGCAACAAGAGCCAGACCGCGCGCACCAAGGCGCTGGGCGACTTCAAGGCCGGCGAGCTGCGCGTGCTGGTGGCCACCGACATCGCCGCGCGCGGCATCGACATCGACCAGCTGCCGCACGTCGTCAACTACGAGCTGCCCAATGTGCCCGAGGACTACGTGCACCGCATCGGCCGCACCGGCCGCGCCGGCGCCACGGGCGAAGCCATTTCGCTGGTCTGCGTCGACGAGGACATCTTCCTGCGCGACATCGAAAAGCTGATCAAGCGCAGCATCCCGCGCGAGGTAGTGCCTGGCTTCGCGCCCGACCCGAACGAGAAGGCCGAGCCGATCGTGCTCGGCCGCATGACCATCGGCGTCGGCGGCACGCGGCGCAACGCGGGCGGGGGTGGCGGCGGTGGTGGTGGTGGGCGTGCTGCCGCGCCGCGTGGCGGCGCGGGCAGTGGCGGCAGCCGCGCCGGCGGTGGCGGCAGCCGCGCGGGCGGCAGCGCCTCCAGCGGACGCGGCTCGCCGGCCGCGCCGACCTCGCGCAGCGGGCCGCGCCCGGCAGGCAGCCCGGGCGGACGCGGCAACCCGGGCGGACGCGGACGCAGCGGCCGTTGAGCGTGCGGCAGCGCGCCGGCTCGGCCTGGAGCGTTGCGGAATGCTTCACAGGCTCCTGAGCAAATGTGGCTCCGCCACGTTGCTCATACTCCCCGCGGGCGGCGGGCGGCAAGGCCGGCCTGGGGGCGCGCTCAGCCCGGCGCGCCCTCGTCCAAGGCCATGACCACGCGCACCACGCCGTCTTCGATGCGCCGGGTCTGCGGCAGGCCGCTGCGCTCGAACACCTTGAGCATCGGCAGATTGCCGGGCAGCACTTCGGCTTCGAAGCGGCGCAGGCCGCGCTCGCGGCCGATCTGCGTCAGCAGCCGCATGAACAGCCCCGACAGCCCCTGGCCCTGGTAGTCCTCTTCGACGGTGAACGACAGCTCCGCGGACAGCGGCGCGCCGGGCCGGTCGAGCACCGTGTAGGCGCCGCCGCCGATGATGACTTCGTCGCCGCCTTCGGCCAGCGTCGCCACCAGCGCCAGCGCATGCACGAAGTCGCTGGTATCGATGCGTGCCAGGTCGCCCTCGTTCAGCTCGCGCTTGGCGGCGAAGAAGCGCGTGTAGATGGTCTGCGGCTCGAGCTTGCCGAACGCGGCAACGAGGCGCTCGCGGTCGTCGTGCCGGACCGGGCGGATCCGCACCGGCGTGCCGTCGCGCAGCCGCGCCTCGTGACGGAAGGACGCCGGATCGAAAGTCTGCTGGGGAGCTTCGTTCATGGCCGCCATTCTTGCCTGTGCCGCGCCGCGCTTCAAGACAGCGCCGTGACTTCGAACAAGTGGTGCCCCCAGGGCGGCAGGTCCAGGTACAGGCCGCGCGCCGCCAGGTCGTCGCCGCCGCGCTCGTAGATCGCGCCGCCGAGCAGGTCGCGAAAGCGCTGGCTGCGCCCGGCCGGCACGGCGCCGGGCAGGCGCACGAAGCACTGCCCGGGCTGCGGCGCGTAGTTCACCGCGGCACACAGCCAGGCCGCAACCTCACCTTCGCCCTCACGCTGCCAGCGCCAGGCGATGAACTGCGCGTGGCTGGGGTTGCCGTCCCAGGCCTGCGCGCAGTCGAGCAGCGACCAGTCGCCGCCGCGCAGCGCCGCATGGCGCAGGGCGCCCAGCAGCGCGTCGTAGCACGCAGCGATGCGGGCATCCACCGGCTCCTGCGGCGCGCGCACCAGGTGCGGCGAGACGCGCACGCGCGCGCCTTCGAACTGCCCCTGCTGGAAGAAGCGCAACCCCGGCGTCGTGTACGTGATCAACGCCGCCGCGGCGTGCACCTCGGGCGCGAACGCCGCCGCGGCGCGCGCCTCGTCGTGGTTCTCGAGGAAGCGCGCCATGTGCCGCTGATAGTCGGGCGCGGCGCACAGATGCTCGCGCACCGGCGCGGCGTGCAGCGCGCGCAGCCGGTCGTAGAGCCGCTTGTCGTAGGCGTAGTCGAAGCCCTGCTGCAGCAGCGTCCATTCCAGGTCCCAGTAGACCTCGGCCATGAAGCAGAACTCGGGCTGCAGGTGGCGCACCGCAGCGATGGCCTTGGGCCAGAAGGGCTCGCAGCGGCGGCCCCAGGTGCGCTCGAAGACTTCGGGCAGCAGCAGCATCGCCATGTCGCAGCGCAGGCCGTCGCACTGCCCGGCGATGCGCTGCAGCTCGACGATGAGCGCCTGCTGCAGTTGCGCCTTGGCATGGTTCAGCTGCAGCGTGTCGGGCCAGCCGTCGAAGTACGGGTCGCGGCCGTGGGCGAGCACGCGCGACGCGCCGCCGCTGCGCAGCCGGCACCAGTTCTGCGGCGCATCGGCCAGCTCGGCGGCGCTGCCCTGGATGAAGAAGTCCGGGTGCGCATCGACCCACGCATGGTCGAGCGCCACGTGGTTGGGCACGAAGTCGAGCATCAGCTTCAGGCCGCGCCGGCGCAGCCGCTCGCGCAGCCGCGCCAATGCCGCATCGCCGCCGAGTTCGGCGCCGACGCGGTAGTCGCGGACGGCGAAGCCGGAGCCGGCGATGTCGCATTCATGCAGGTCGGGCAGCGTGTGCTGGAACTCGCGCCGCCAGTCGGCGTTGGTGCGCGCCACGCGCCGCCCGGCCGGCCCCGTCTGCCACACGCTCAGCAGCCAGACCCAGCCGAAGCCCTGCGCCGCCAGCCGGTCGAGCTCGGCGTCGCTGAAATCGTCGAGCGTGGCCGGCCGGCCGAGGGCGCGCGACAGCTCGGTGAGCCGCACGCGCGTGTTGATCTGCAGCAGCGCCGGGCCGCTCATGACGCCGCCGTGCGCATGGCCGTGAACAGCGCCGTCTCCGCGCCCGGCGTCAGCAGCAGCTCGGGCGTCAGCAGCGCATTGGCCTGCAGGATGCGCGCGACGCAGCCGGTCCAGCCGGTCTGGTGGCTGGCGCCCAGGCCGGCGCCGCTGTCGCCGTGGAAATACTCGTGGAACAGCAGCAGTTCGCGCCAATGCGGGTCGTCGCGGAACGGGTGCGCGCCGCCCAGCGCCGGGCGCGCGCCGGTGGCGTCCTTCAGGAACAGCCGCGCCAGCCGCTCGCCCAGCTCCTTGGCCACTTCGAGCAGCGTCATCAGCGTGCCCGAGCCGGTCGGGCATTCGACCTTGAAGTCCTCGCCGTAGTACGCATACAGCCGCAGCAGCGTGGTGTAGAGCAGGTAGTTGATCGGCATCCACACCGGGCCGCGCCAGTTGGAGTTGCCGCCGAACATGCCGCTGTCGGAATCGCCGGGCACGTAGGCCACGCGGTAGTCCTGCCCGGCATGCTGGAACACGTAAGGGTGTTCCAGGTGATGGCGCGACAGCGCGCGGATGCCGTGCGGGCTGAAGAACTCGTCCTCGTCGAGCATGCGCGCCAGGATGCGCCGCAGCTTGCGCTCGTCGACGATGGCCAGCATGCGCCGGTTGGCCACGCCGGGCAGCGTCGGCAGGTGCACGGTGGCCACCAGCTCGGGGTGGCGGCGGCCGAAGGCCCTGGCACGCGCGCGGAAGTTCGGCAGCTTGTCGAGGATGTCCTCCTCGAACACCGCCATGCCGGCCAGCGGCAGCAGGCCGACGATCGAGCGCACCTTCAGCCGCACAGCGCCGCCGTCGGGCAGGCGCAGCACGTCGTAGAAGAAGCCGTCCTCTTCGTCCCACATCTCGTCGCGGCGATCGCCCATGCGGTCGAGCGCGCCGGCGATGAACAGCGTGTGCTGGAAGAACTTCTCGACGAACTCCTCGTACAGCGGCTCGTGCAGCGCCAGCTCGACCGCGATGCGCAGCATCTGCTGGCTGAAGAACACCATCCACGCGGTGCCGTCGGCCTGGTCCAGCCAGCCGCCGGTGGGCAGCGGCGCCGAGCGGTCGAACACGCCGATGTTGTCCAGCCCGAGGAAGCCGCCTTCGAAGACGTTGGCGCCGGCGCGGTCCTTGCGGTTGACCCACCAGGTGAAGTTGATCAGCAGCTTGGAGAAGGCGTACTTCAGGAATTCGACGTCGCCCCGGCCGCCGCGCCGCTCCTTGTCCATCTGGTACAGCTGGAAGGTGGCCCAGGCATGCACCGGCGGGTTGACGTCGCCGAAGTTCCATTCGTAGGCCGGCAGCTGGCCGTTGGGGTGCAGGTAGTCGTTGCGCAGCATCAGGTCGAGCTGCTGCTTGGCGAAGTCGGGGTCGACCATGCCCAGCGGGATCATGTGGAAGGCCAGGTCCCAGGCCGCATACCACGGGTACTCCCACTTGTCGGGCATCGAGATGATGTCGTCGTTGACCATGTGCGACCAGTCGGCGTTGCGCACGCGCCGCCGCTGCTCCCGCGGCAGATCCGCACCGGCGCCGTGCTCGTCCAGCCACAGCTCGAGGTCGTAATAGAAGTACTGCTTGGTCCACAGCATGCCGGCCAGCGCCTGGCGCAGCACGTTGGCACGGTCGGCGTCGCGCGCCACCGCCGGCGGCGTGATCGAGGCATAGAAGGCGTCGGCCTCGGCCAGGCGCTGCGCGAACACGGCGTCGAAGTCGGCGAAGGCGTCCTCGCCGGCCTCAGGCGCCCGTGCGCGCAGCCGCAGCCGCAGCGTCTGCGTCGCGCCGGCGGCGATCTGCAGCACATGGTGCGACGCCATCTTGGTGCCGCGGCGCGCCGGATTCACGGCCGCGGCCTCGCCGTCGACGACGCAGCGGTGGAACGCATCCTTGACGTAGGGCGAAGCGTTGGCCTTGCCCCACAGCCGCGCCTGATTGCTTTCGTTGTCGGTGAACAGCAGCGGCACGTCGGCATCGAGGTGCAGGTGGTAGTCGGCCAGCGACTCCTGGAACAGCGGGTCGGTGTGATGCGCGCGCACCACCGGCCGGCCCGGGCGCTCGAGCACGCTCAGCTCGGGCTTCGAGCCGCCGCCCGGCTGCGACCAGGTGTTGCGGAACCACAGCGTCGGCAGCAGGTGCAGCGGCGCCGCGTCGGGCCCGCGGTTGGCGGCGCTGATGCGCACCAGCAGGTCTTCGGGCGCGGCCTTCGCGTATTCGACGCAGACGTCGAAGTAGCGCCCCTCGTCGAACACGCCGGTGTCGAGCAGTTCGTACTCGGCCTCGTGCTTGCCGCGCTGGCGGTTGGTGTCGACCAGGTCGCTGTACGGATAGGCCGCCTGCGGGTACTTGTACAGCGTCTTCATGTACGAGTGCGTGGGCGTGCTGTCGAGGTAGAAGTAGACCTCCTTCACGTCCTCGCCGTGGTTGCCCTCGCCGTTCGCCAGGCCGAAGGCGCGCTCCTTCAGGATCGGGTCGCGGCCGTTCCACAGCGCCAGCGCGAAGCACAGCACCTGGTGGTCGTCGCTGACGCCGGCCAGGCCGTCCTCGCCCCAGCGGTAGGCGCGCGAACGCGCCTGGTCGTGGCTGAAGTGGTTCCAGGCGTCGCCATCGGCGCTGTAGTCCTCGCGCACCGTGCCCCACTGGCGCTCGCTCAGGTACGGGCCCCACTTCTTCCAGGGCTGCTCGCGCCGCCGCGCCTGCTCCAGGCGGGTCCGTTCGGCATCGTGACTCATGACGCTTGCTCCCTGCAACTGCAACTGCAACGAAAACGCCTGGGCGCAGCGGCGAAGCGGCCGGGCATCGGCGGCTCAGCGCACCGCCAGCGGCGGCGCCGCGTCGAAGCCGCCGCCCAGCGCCAGATGGAGGTTGGTGCGCTGCGCCAGCGCGTCGGCCTGCACGCGCAGCCGCGCGGCACGCGCGGCATACAGCGCCAGCTGGCGCTGCTCGACCACGCGCAGGTCGACCTTGCCGACGCGGTACTGCACCAGCGCCAGTTCGAACGCGCGCTCGTTGTCGGCAACGTTGCGCGCGAGGATCGCGTCGCGCTCGCGCAGCGCGATGTCGGCGGCCAGCGCGTTCTCGACCTCGCCGAACGAGCGCTGCGCGATGCGCGCGTACTCGGCCATCGCCTGCTTCTGCTCGGCGTCGCGCACCTCGACCTGCGCGCGCAGCGCGCCGCCCTGGTACAGCGGCGCGAACAGGTTGGCGCCGAAGCCGTAGCCGGGGTTGCTGCGATCCTTCAGCACGAGCACGTCGCTGGAAATCGCGCTGATGCCTGCGGTCAGGCTGATGCGCGGCAGTTGCGCCGCCTTGGCTTCGCCGACGCGGTTGAAGGCGGCGGCGACGCGGCGCTCGGCGGCGACGACGTCGGGCCGGCGCTCGAGCAGGTCGGACGGCAGGCCGGCCGGCACCGGTGCCGGCAGCGGCGACAAGCGCTGGGCCACCGCGATGTCGGCGCCGGGATAGCGGCCGAGCAGCAGTTCGAGCGCGCGCAGCGCCTCGGCGCGCGACTGCTGCAGCTGGCGCAGCCGGTCGCGGCTGCTGCCGACGTTGGCCGCCGCCTCGGCCAGGGCCTGCTCGTCGCCGGCGCCGACGCGCAGCCGCTCGCCCGCCAGCCGCTGCAGTTCCTCGGCCGCACGCAGCGCCTCCTGCGCCAGCGCGCTTTGCAGGCCCGCCTCGATGGCCAGGAACCAGGCCTTGGCCACCATCGCCGCCAGCGACTGGCGCGCGTAGCGGTAGTCCGCCTGCACGGCCTCGGATTGCGCCTGGGCCGCCGCTTCGCCGTAGCGCAGCCGGCCCCAGACGTCGAGCTCGAGCGACGCGTTCAGGAAGACCGCGTTGAGCCCGCCGCCGCCGCCGCTCTTGCCGCTGTAGACGCCGGCGACGCCGACGCTGGGCAGCAGCGGGCTGCTCGCCACCTGCAGCATGCCGGCCGCCTGCTCGACGCGCGCCGCCGCGATCTGCAGGTCGGCGTTGTGCGCCAGCGCCTCGGCGACCAATGCCGTCAGCGGCGGGTCGGCCCAGCTCGGGAGGCAGCTCTCCCGCAGCCGGGCCGGCCCCGCGGCGCCGGCCCGGCACCTTCGCCGCCGGACGCCATGGTGTCAGGCGTGGTCCCCGC